>PPYF01462300.1_pt1 | contig 99405 bp, 82 predicted proteins | sample 1559871 | NCBI WGS metagenome assembly PPYF01 (sample SAMN08240021, study PRJNA423297) | Human gut metagenome, whole genome shotgun sequencing project.
AAATGTCCTCACGTAAAGAGCTTGCCAATGCTATTCGTGCGCTGAGCATGGACGCAGTACAGAAAGCCAAATCCGGTCACCCGGGTGCCCCTATGGGTATGGCTGACATTGCCGAAGTCCTGTGGCGTGATTTCCTGAAACACAACCCGCAGAATCCGTCCTGGGCTGACCGTGACCGCTTCGTGCTGTCCAACGGCCACGGCTCCATGCTGATCTACAGCCTGCTGCACCTCACCGGTTACGATCTGCCGATGGAAGAACTGAAAAACTTCCGTCAGCTGCACTCTAAAACTCCGGGTCACCCGGAAGTGGGTTACACCGCTGGTGTGGAAACCACCACCGGTCCGCTGGGTCAGGGTATTGCCAACGCAGTCGGTATGGCGATTGCAGAAAAAACGCTGGCGGCGCAGTTTAACCGTCCGGGCCACGACATTGTCGACCACTACACCTACGCCTTCATGGGCGACGGCTGCATGATGGAAGGCATCTCCCACGAAGTTTGCTCTCTGGCGGGTACGCTGAAGCTGGGTAAACTGATTGCATTCTACGATGACAACGGTATTTCTATCGATGGTCACGTTGAAGGCTGGTTCACCGACGACACCGCAATGCGTTTCGAAGCTTACGGCTGGCACGTTATTCGCGACATCGACGGTCATGACGCGGCATCTATCAAACGCGCAGTAGAAGAAGCGCGCGCAGTGACTGACAAACCTTCCCTGCTGATGTGCAAAACCATCATCGGTTTCGGTTCCCCGAACAAAGCCGGTACCCACGACTCCCACGGTGCGCCGCTGGGCGACGCTGAAATTGCCCTGACCCGCGAACAACTGGGCTGGAAATATGCGCCGTTCGAAATCCCGTCTGAAATCTATGCTCAGTGGGATGCGAAAGAAGCAGGCCAGGCGAAAGAATCCGCATGGAACGAGAAATTCGCTGCTTACGCGAAAGCTTATCCGCAGGAAGCCGCTGAATTTACCCGCCGTATGAAAGGCGAAATGCCGTCTGACTTCGACGCTAAAGCGAAAGAGTTCATCGCTAAACTGCAGGCTAATCCGGCGAAAATCGCCAGCCGTAAAGCGTCTCAGAATGCTATCGAAGCGTTCGGTCCGCTGTTGCCGGAATTCCTCGGCGGTTCTGCTGACCTGGCGCCGTCTAACCTGACCCTGTGGTCTGGTTCTAAAGCAATCAACGAAGATGCTGCGGGTAACTACATCCACTACGGTGTTCGCGAGTTCGGTATGACCGCGATTGCTAACGGTATCTCCCTGCACGGTGGCTTCCTGCCGTACACCTCCACCTTCCTGATGTTCGTGGAATACGCACGTAACGCCGTACGTATGGCTGCGCTGATGAAACAGCGTCAGGTGATGGTTTACACCCACGACTCCATCGGTCTGGGCGAAGACGGCCCGACTCACCAGCCGGTTGAGCAGGTCGCTTCTCTGCGCGTAACCCCGAACATGTCTACATGGCGTCCGTGTGACCAGGTTGAATCCGCGGTCGCGTGGAAATACGGTGTTGAGCGTCAGGACGGCCCGACCGCACTGATCCTCTCCCGTCAGAACCTGGCGCAGCAGGAACGAACTGAAGAGCAACTGGCAAACATCGCGCGCGGTGGTTATGTGCTGAAAGACTGCGCCGGTCAGCCGGAACTGATTTTCATCGCTACCGGTTCAGAAGTTGAACTGGCTGTTGCTGCCTACGAAAAACTGACTGCCGAAGGCGTGAAAGCGCGCGTGGTGTCCATGCCGTCTACCGACGCATTTGACAAGCAGGATGCTGCTTACCGTGAATCCGTACTGCCGAAAGCGGTTACTGCACGCGTTGCTGTAGAAGCGGGTATTGCTGACTACTGGTACAAGTATGTTGGCCTGAACGGTGCTATCGTCGGTATGACCACCTTCGGTGAATCTGCTCCGGCAGAGCTGCTGTTTGAAGAGTTCGGCTTCACTGTTGATAACGTTGTTGCGAAAGCAAAAGAACTGCTGTAATTAGCATTTCGGGTAAAAAGGTCGCTTCGGCGACCTTTTTTATTACCTTGATATGTCCGTTTGCGGACAAGCAATAGATAAGGCGTGTTGTAGATCACAAATATTTATATGCAATAAATATCAATTATGTAATATGCATCACGATATGCGTATTGACATTTGTTGTTATATCTATAACTCAATGTTATATAAGAAATTAATAATTCACTGTTTTCAAAACACCGGTTTCCCTGCTCAATTGCTTTCATTAAACCGCACGAGTATTTTATTTTTACCGCCGGACGGTACCCTAAAAATAAAATAAGGATAATTTATGCGGCTTAGTGATTATTTTCCAGAATCATCAATCTCAGTTATACATTCAGCAAAAGATTGGCAGGAAGCTATCGATTTCTCGATGGTATCATTGCTGGATAAAAACTATATCAGCGAGAATTACATTCAGGCAATTAAAGATTCCACCATTAACAATGGCCCTTATTATATTCTCGCACCAGGCGTGGCAATGCCTCATGCGCGACCGGAATGTGGGGCGCTTAAAACCGGGATGTCTTTGACATTACTTGAACAAGGTGTTTATTTTCCGGGGAATGACGAACCAATTAAATTACTCATCGGACTCTCTGCTGCCGATGCCGATTCGCACATTGGCGCTATTCAGGCGTTAAGTGAATTACTGTGCGAAGAAGAAATACTCGAACAACTCTTAACAGCATCATCAGAAAAACAATTAGCGGACATTATCAGCCGCGGATAATTACTCTCTCCTCTACAGGATAATATTATGGAAAACAAGTCTGCTCGTGCAAAGGTCCAGGCTTTTGGGGGCTTTTTGACTGCAATGGTCATCCCCAATATTGGTGCTTTTATTGCCTGGGGTTTTATTACTGCGTTATTTATTCCCACCGGTTGGCTGCCTAACGAACATTTCGCCAAAATTGTCGGCCCGATGATTACCTATTTATTGCCCGTGATGATTGGTTCTACAGGTGGTCATCTGGTCGGCGGTAAACGCGGGGCGGTCATGGGCGGAATAGGTACTATTGGTGTGATCGTTGGCGCAGAGATCCCGATGTTCCTTGGCTCAATGATCATGGGGCCGCTCGGTGGGTTGGTCATAAAATATGTCGATAAGGCACTGGAAAAACGCATACCTGCCGGTTTTGAGATGGTTATCAATAACTTCTCATTAGGTATCGCGGGGATGCTCCTTTGTCTGCTGGGTTTTGAAGTTATCGGCCCGGCGGTGTTAATTGCCAATACTTTCGTCAAAGAGTGTATTGAGGCGCTGGTACATGCGGGTTATCTGCCATTGTTGTCAGTCATCAATGAACCGGCGAAAGTGCTTTTCCTCAATAATGCGATCGATCAGGGCGTCTATTATCCGCTGGGAATGCAACAGGCTTCGGTTAACGGTAAATCCATCTTCTTTATGGTGGCCTCTAACCCAGGTCCGGGCCTGGGGCTGCTGCTGGCGTTTACCTTGTTTGGTAAAGGGATGAGTAAACGTTCTGCGCCCGGGGCGATGATTATTCACTTCCTCGGTGGGATCCACGAACTGTATTTCCCGTATGTGCTGATGAAGCCGCTGACCATTATTGCCATGATTGCGGGCGGTATGTCTGGCACCTGGATGTTTAACTTACTGGACGGTGGTCTGGTGGCTGGCCCAAGTCCGGGGTCTATCTTTGCTTACCTGGCACTGACGCCGAAAGGCTCGTTCCTGGCGACAATTGCCGGTGTTACGGTAGGTACCCTGGTGTCCTTTGCTATTACTTCGCTGATACTGAAGATGGAAAAAACGGTGGAAACGGAGAGCGAAGATGAGTTTGCTCAGTCAGCCAATGCGGTTAAGGCGATGAAACAAGAGGGTGCATTCTCGTTAAGCAGGGTTAAGCGTATCGCCTTTGTTTGCGATGCGGGGATGGGCTCCAGTGCGATGGGCGCGACCACCTTCCGTAAACGCCTGGAAAAAGCGGGGCTGGCAATTGAAGTAAAACATTACGCCATAGAAAACGTGCCTGCGGATGCGGATATCGTCGTTACTCATGCCAGTCTGGAAGGGCGCGTGAAACGTGTGACGGATAAACCACTGATATTGATTAATAACTATATTGGCGATCCAAAACTCGACACTTTATTTAATCAATTAACCGCCGAACATAAACACTGATTACAGAGGTAAAAATGAAAACCAAAGTTGCTGCTATTTATGGCAAGCGGGATGTCCGTCTGCGCGTATTTGAACTGCCAGAAATTACCGATAATGAATTACTGGTGAGTGTAATTTCTGACAGCGTCTGTTTATCGACCTGGAAAGCGGCGTTACTCGGTAGTGAACATAAACGCGTACCCGACGATTTAGAAAATCATCCGGTCATTACCGGGCATGAATGTGCCGGGGTTATTGTCGAAGTGGGTAAAAATCTCACTGGCAAATATAAAAAAGGCCAGCGTTTTGTATTGCAACCGGCGATGGGGTTACCAAGCGGATATTCAGCGGGCTACAGCTACGAATATTTTGGCGGCAATGCCACTTATATGATTATTCCCGAAATCGCCATTAATTTGGGCTGCGTATTACCGTATCACGGCTCTTATTTTGCTGCGGCGTCGCTGGCAGAGCCTATGTGCTGCATTATTGGTGCTTATCATGCCAATTATCACACCACGCAATATGTTTATGAGCATCGCATGGGCGTCAAACCTGGCGGCAATATTGCACTGCTGGCGTGTGCAGGTCCGATGGGCATTGGCGCTATCGATTACGCCATTAACGGCGGCATACAACCGTCGCGGGTGGTGGTGGTCGATATCGACGACAAACGTCTGGCGCAGGTACAGAAGCTGCTGCCGGTGGAACTGGCGGCCAGTAAAGGCATTGAGCTGGTGTATGTGAATACCAAAGGGATGAGCGATCCTGTCCAGATGCTGCGGGCGCTGACAGGAGATGCCGGGTTCGATGACATTTTTGTTTATGCGGCGGTGCCTGCTGTCGTTGAGATGGCTGATGAATTACTGGCGGAAGATGGCTGTCTGAACTTCTTTGCCGGGCCGACGGATAAAAACTTCAAAGTGCCGTTTAATTTCTACAACGTCCATTACAACAGCACGCACGTCGTCGGTACATCTGGCGGTTCAACGGACGACATGAAAGAGGCGATTGCCCTTAGCGCCACTGGGCAGTTACAGCCGTCGTTTATGGTGACCCATATCGGTGGCCTGGATGCGGTGCCAGAAACCGTGCTCAATCTGCCGGATATCCCTGGCGGTAAAAAACTCATTTATAACGGCGTGACCATGCCGCTCACTGCCATTGCCGATTTTGCCGAAAAAGGCAAAACCGATCCGCTGTTTAAAGAGTTGGCGCGGCTGGTTGAGGAAACGCACGGCATCTGGAATGAACAGGCCGAGAAATATCTGCTGGCACAATTTGGCGTTGATATCGGGGAGGCCGCGCAATGATGTCCCTGGCGTGGCCATTATTTCGCGTTACGGAACAGGCAGCGTTGGCTGCCTGGCCGCAAACCGGATGTGGCGACAAAAATAAAATTGATGGCCTGGCGGTCACCGCGATGCGCCAGGCATTAAACGACGTCGCTTTTCGTGGACGAGTGGTTATCGGCGAAGGAGAAATTGACCATGCGCCGATGCTGTGGATTGGCGAAGAGGTGGGCAAAGGCGATGGGCCAGAAGTCGATATCGCGGTTGATCCCATTGAAGGCACGCGGATGGTGGCGATGGGGCAGAGCAATGCGCTGGCGGTCATGGCTTTCGCCCCTCGAGATAGCCTGTTACATGCGCCCGATATGTATATGAAAAAGCTGGTTGTTAATCGGCTGGCGGCGGGCGCGATTGATCTGTCTTTGCCTCTGACGGACAACCTGCGCAACGTGGCGAAAGCGTTAGGCAAACCACTGGATAAGCTGCGCATGGTTACGCTGGATAAACCGCGCCTGAGTGCCGCGATTGAGGAAGCAACACAGCTGGGCGTGAAGGTTTTTGCCCTGCCGGATGGCGATGTCGCCGCCAGCGTGCTGACCTGCTGGCAGGATAATCCTTACGATGTGATGTACACCATCGGCGGTGCGCCAGAAGGCGTGATTTCTGCCTGTGCCGTTAAAGCATTAGGCGGGGATATGCAGGCCGAGCTGATTGACTTTTGCCAGGCTAAAGGGGATTACACGGAAAATCGGCAGATTGCAGAGCAGGAGCGCAAGCGTTGCAAGGCAATGGGCGTTGACGTTAACCGTGTGTACTCGCTCGATGAACTGGTGAGGGGGAACGATATCCTCTTTAGCGCTACGGGCGTGACGGGCGGTGAGCTGGTGAACGGTATCCAACAGACGGCGAATGGGGTGCGGACGCAGACATTACTGATCGGCGGCGCGGACCAAACGTGTAATATAATAGACTCCCTGCATTGATGGTGATCTATCGGAAGACCAATGGCGACGCTGACAGAAGATGATGTGCTTGAGCAACTGGATGCACAGGACAATTTATTTTCATTTATGAAAACTGCGCATACCATTTTGCTCCAGGGGATACGCCAGTTTCTGCCGTCGCTGTTTGTCGATAACGATGAAGAGATCGTGGAATATGCAGTGAAGCCGTTACTCGCCCAAAGCGGCCCGCTTGACGATATTGATGTTGCACTGCGTTTGATTTATGCGTTGGGGAAAATGGATAAATGGTTGTACGCCGATATCACGCATTTTTCCCAGTTCTGGCATTACCTGAACGAACAGGATGAAACGCCCGGATTTGCCGATGACATGACCTGGGATTTTATCAGCAACGTCAATAGCATAACCTGCAATGCGACGCTCTATGACGCGTTGAAAGCGATGAAGTTCGCCGATTTCGCCGTCTGGTCAGAGGCGCGTTTTAGCGGAATGGTCAAAACGGCGCTGACGCTGGCAGTAACGACCACCTTAAAGGAATTAACGCCGTGAAAATTGAATTAACGGTGAATGGGCTGAAGATACAGGCACAGTACCAGAACGAAGAGATTGAAAATGTACATAAACCGTTGCTGCACATGTTGGCGGCCTTACAGACGGTAAATCCGCAGCGGCGTACGGTGGTTTTTCTTTGCGCTCCGCCGGGGACGGGTAAATCAACCCTAACCACCTTCTGGGAATATCTCGCGCAACAAGACCCGGAACTGCCCGCTATTCAGACGCTCCCGATGGATGGTTTTCACCATTACAATAGCTGGCTGGATGCGCATCAATTGCGCCCCTTCAAAGGCGCACCAGAGACATTTGACGTTGCGAAACTGACGGAAAATCTGCGCCAGGTCGTGGAAGGGGATTGTACGTGGCCGCAGTACGATCGACAAAAGCATGATCCTGTTGAAGATGCGTTGCACGTTACCGCACCACTCGTCATCGTCGAAGGAAACTGGTTGTTACTGGATGATGAAAAGTGGCTGGAGTTGGCATCTTTCTGCGATTTTTCTATTTTTATTCATGCACCTGCTCAAATTCTGCGGGAGCGCTTGATTAGTCGTAAAATTGCGGGAGGATTAACGCGGCAAGTAGCCGAAGCATTTTATGCCCGCACCGATGGCCCCAATGTCGAGCGTGTGCTGATGAATAGCCGTCAGGCCAATCTGATAGTAGAGATGACTGAAGAAGGCCGGTATCACTTCACAAGCTGACAATTTATTCCAGTTATTGTAGGGTTATTATTACGCCAGCCTGGAATAAAGCTTCCCACAAAAGGGGATAAAAGTGTGATGTGAGTCAGATAAATGTCTTCTTCGGCTGGACAAACATTCCTTTTATTCCACGTTTCGCTTATCCTAGCTGAAGCGTTTCAGTCGATTAAATGTTCGACAATTAACCAATCAGTCGCAGTTTGCGACAGGTAAGGTTTCCCCGGACGATTTGCTGGATTACTCTGTCTGGCAAATTTGCTCAGGGAAAACCTTGCAGGAGATCTATGACCGTACGCGTAGCGATAAATGGCTTCGGTCGCATCGGGCGTAATGTGGTTCGTGCTTTGTATGAATCCGGACGCCGGGCGGAAATTACCGTGGTGGCAATCAACGAACTGGCGGATGCTGCGGGCATGGCGCATTTGTTGAAATATGACACCAGCCATGGCCGTTTTGCATGGGAAGTACGACAGGAACGCGATCAACTTTTTGTTGGTGATGACGCCATCCGCGTATTGCATGAACGTTCACTGCAATCGCTCCCCTGGCGTGAACTTGGCGTTGATGTAGTCCTCGACTGCACCGGCGTATATGGCTCCCGCGAGCATGGCGAAGCGCATATTGCCGCCGGGGCCAAAAAAGTGCTCTTTTCACATCCTGGCAGTAACGATCTCGACGCGACCGTTGTTTACGGCGTCAATCAGGATCAACTTCGTGCGGAACACCGCATCGTTTCTAACGCTTCCTGTACCACGAATTGCATAATTCCCGTCATCAAATTGTTAGATGATGCGTACGGTATTGAGTCCGGCACTGTGACCACAATTCACTCCGCCATGCACGATCAACAGGTTATTGATGCATACCATCCTGACCTGCGTCGCACCCGGGCAGCCAGCCAGTCGATCATTCCGGTCGATACTAAACTGGCCGCCGGTATCACACGATTTTTTCCGCAATTTAACGATCGCTTTGAAGCGATTGCGGTACGTGTGCCAACCATAAATGTGACGGCAATCGATTTAAGCGTGACGGTGAAGAAACCTGTAAAAGCCAATGAAGTCAACCTGTTGCTGCAAAAAGCAGCACAAGGTGCATTTCATGGTATAGTTGACTATACGGAATTGCCGTTGGTCTCTGTAGATTTTAACCACGATCCGCACAGTGCCATTGTCGATGGCACCCAAACCCGGGTCAGTGGCGCACACCTGATCAAAACGTTGGTCTGGTGCGATAACGAATGGGGCTTTGCTAACCGAATGCTCGACACGACGTTAGCTATGGCTACTGTTGCTTTCAGGTAAGACGCAAGCAGCGTCTGCAAAACTTTTAGAATCAACGAGAGGATTCACCATGTCTGTAATTAAGATGACCGATCTGGATCTTGCTGGGAAACGTGTATTTATCCGTGCGGATCTGAACGTACCAGTAAAAGACGGGAAAGTAACCAGCGACGCGCGTATCCGTGCTTCTCTGCCGACCATCGAACTGGCCCTGAAACAAGGCGCAAAAGTGATGGTAACTTCCCACCTGGGTCGTCCTACCGAAGGCGAGTACAACGAAGAATTCTCTCTGCTGCCGGTTGTTAACTACCTGAAAGACAAACTGTCTAACCCGGTTCGTCTGGTTAAAGATTACCTCGACGGCGTTGACGTTGCTGAAGGTGAACTGGTTGTTCTGGAAAACGTTCGCTTCAACAAAGGCGAGAAGAAAGACGACGAAACCCTGTCCAAAAAATACGCTGCACTGTGTGACGTGTTCGTAATGGACGCATTCGGTACTGCTCACCGCGCGCAGGCTTCTACTCACGGTATCGGTAAATTCGCTGACGTTGCGTGCGCAGGCCCGCTGCTGGCAGCTGAACTGGACGCGCTGGGTAAAGCACTGAAAGAACCTGCTCGCCCGATGGTGGCTATCGTTGGTGGTTCTAAAGTATCTACCAAACTGACCGTTCTGGACTCCCTGTCTAAAATCGCTGACCAGCTGATTGTTGGTGGTGGTATCGCTAACACCTTTATCGCGGCACAAGGCCACGATGTGGGTAAATCCCTGTACGAAGCTGACCTGGTTGACGAAGCTAAACGTCTGCTGACCACCTGCAACATCCCGGTTCCGTCTGATGTTCGCGTAGCAACCGAGTTCTCTGAAACTGCACCGGCTACCCTGAAATCTGTTAACGATGTGAAAGCTGACGAGCAGATCCTGGATATCGGTGATGCTTCCGCTCAGGAACTGGCTGAAATCCTGAAGAATGCGAAAACCATTCTGTGGAACGGTCCGGTTGGCGTGTTCGAATTCCCGAACTTCCGCAAAGGTACTGAAATCGTGGCTAACGCTATCGCAGACAGCGAAGCGTTCTCCATCGCTGGCGGCGGCGACACTCTGGCAGCAATCGACCTGTTCGGCATTGCTGACAAAATCTCCTACATCTCCACTGGCGGCGGCGCATTCCTCGAATTCGTGGAAGGTAAAGTACTGCCTGCAGTAGCGATGCTCGAAGAGCGCGCTAAGAAGTAAAAAATCACAGGGCAGGGAAACCTGCCCTTGTTTCAGCGCGCTTTTAGAGCACGCATTTTTTCATACTCTAAATAATTCGAGTTGCAGGAAGGCGACAAGAGAGTGAATCCCCAGGAGCTTACATAAGTAAGTGACTGGGGTGAGCGAACGCAGACGCAGCACATGCAACTTGAAGTATGTAAAGCGCCGGTTATCGTTCAGTTCTCCAACGGTGGCGCTTCCTTTATCGCTGGTAAAGGCGTGAAATCTGACGTTCCGCAGGGTGCTGCTATCCTGGGCGCGATCTCTGGTGCGCATCACGTTCACCAGATGGCTGAACATTATGGTGTTCCGGTTATCCTGCACACTGACCACTGCGCGAAGAAACTGCTGCCGTGGATCGACGGTCTGCTGGACGCGGGTGAAAAACACTTCGCAGCTACCGGCAAGCCGCTGTTCTCTTCTCACATGATCGACCTGTCTGAAGAATCTCTGCAAGAGAACATCGAAATCTGCTCTAAATACCTGGAGCGTATGTCCAAAATCGGCATGACTCTGGAAATCGAACTGGGTTGCACCGGTGGTGAAGAAGACGGCGTGGACAACAGCCACATGGACGCTTCTGCACTGTACACCCAGCCGGAAGACGTTGATTACGCATACACCGAACTGAGCAAAATCAGCCCGCGTTTCACCATCGCAGCGTCCTTCGGTAACGTACACGGTGTTTACAAGCCGGGTAACGTGGTTCTGACTCCGACCATCCTGCGTGATTCTCAGGAATATGTTTCCAAGAAACACAACCTGCCGCACAACAGCCTGAACTTCGTATTCCACGGTGGTTCCGGTTCTACTGCTCAGGAAATCAAAGACTCCGTAAGCTACGGCGTAGTAAAAATGAACATCGATACCGATACCCAATGGGCAACCTGGGAAGGCGTTCTGAACTACTACAAAGCGAACGAAGCTTATCTGCAGGGTCAGCTGGGTAACCCGAAAGGCGAAGATCAGCCGAACAAGAAATACTACGATCCGCGCGTATGGCTGCGTGCCGGTCAGACTTCGATGATCGCTCGTCTGGAAAAAGCATTCCAGGAACTGAACGCGATCGACGTTCTGTAAGATATTCCTTTATGCTTATCTCAAGGCCTGCTCTGCGGGTCTTTTTTTCGCCAAAAGCAAAATTGCCTGATGCGCTACGCTTATCAGGCCTACACGTATCCTGCAATATATTGAATTTGCAGGTTTTTGTAGGCCGGATAAGGCGTTCACGCCGCATCCGGCATGACAAAGCGCACATTGATATCTGTCTGAGCCCCGCTCTGCGGGGATTTTTTCGCCAAAAGCAAGGTGATTCAGATGAGAAATCTGTGATCTATTTGGCAAAATTATGCTTTATTGTTTACCCTTGTCAGACTGCCCGTCATAAGGCGGCGGAGTGTATTTCTCCATTTTGAGTCAGTTGAAAAGGAATATTGAATGGAAGATTTGAATGTTGTCGATAGCATAAACGGCGCGGGAAGCTGGCTGGTAGCTAACCAGGCGCTGCTGCTAAGTTATGCAGTAAACATCGTGGCGGCACTCGCGATCATCATCGTTGGTTTGATTATCGCGCGGATGATTTCCAACGCGGTGAATCGCCTGATGATCTCCCGTAAAATCGATGCCACTGTTGCTGATTTTCTTTCTGCATTAGTCCGTTACGGTATTATCGCCTTTACGCTAATCGCAGCCCTGGGACGCGTGGGTGTACAAACAGCGTCAGTCATTGCTGTACTCGGTGCCGCAGGCTTAGCTGTTGGTCTGGCTTTGCAGGGGTCACTTTCTAACCTGGCCGCTGGCGTGTTACTTGTCATGTTCCGCCCGTTCCGTGCCGGAGAATATGTTGACCTCGGCGGCGTAGCCGGTACTGCGCTGAGTGTGCAGATTTTCTCCACCACCATGCGTACTGCAGACGGTAAAATTATCGTTATTCCGAACGGTAAAATTATTGCCGGAAATATTATTAACTTCTCCCGCGAGCCAGTTCGCCGTAACGAATTTATTATTGGCGTGGCGTATGATTCCGATATCGATCAGGTTAAGCAGATCCTGACCAATATTATCCAGTCTGAAGATCGCATTTTGAAAGATCGCGAAATGACTGTGCGCCTGAACGAACTTGGTGCATCGTCGATTAATTTCGTGGTCCGCGTCTGGAGCAACAGCGGCGATCTGCAAAACGTGTACTGGGATGTGCTGGAGCGTATTAAACGTGAATTTGATGCCGCCGGTATCAGCTTCCCGTACCCGCAAATGGATGTGAACTTTAAGCGGGTGAAAGAAGACAAAGCTGCATAATCAACGCTGAGGCCAGATAATACTCTCTGGCCTCTCTCTTATTAGTTTTTCTGATTGCCAATTAATATTATCAATTTCCGCTAATAACAATCCCGCGATATAGTCTCTGCATCAGATACTTAATTCGGAATATCCAACGTGTTTTCTTATTACTTTCAAGGTCTTGCTCTTGGGGCGGCTATGATCCTACCGCTCGGTCCACAAAATGCTTTTGTGATGAATCAGGGCATTCGTCGTCAGTACCACATTATGATTGCCTTACTTTGTGCTATCAGCGATTTGGTCCTGATTTGCGCGGGGATTTTTGGTGGCAGCGCGTTATTGATGCAGTCGCCGTGGTTGCTGGCGCTGGTCACCTGGGGCGGCGTAGCCTTCTTGCTCTGGTATGGTTTTGGCGCTTTTAAAACAGCAATGAGCAGTAATATTGAGTTAGCCAGTGCCGAAGTCCTTAAGCAAGGCAGATGGAAAATTATCGCCACCATGCTGGCAGTGACCTGGCTGAATCCGCATGTTTACCTGGATACTTTTGTTGTACTGGGCAGCCTCGGCGGGCAACTTGACGTCGAACCAAAACGTTGGTTTGCGCTCGGGACAATTAGTGCCTCTTTCTTGTGGTTCTTTGGTCTGGCTATTCTCGCAGCCTGGCTGGCACCGCGTCTGCGCACAGCAAAAGCACAGCGCATTATCAATCTGGTAGTGGGATGTGTTATGTGGTTTATTGCCTTGCAGCTGGCGAGAGACGGTATTGCTCATGCACAAGCCTTGTTCAGTTAGGCGCTATCTGATGGAAAAATAAAACAGAGGCGCTAAGCTTGCCTCCAGAGGTCCTGAATTTTAGGCAAGTCAAATAACACGGAGAGACTAACGTGAAGTTCAAAGTTATCGCCCTGGCGGCATTAATGGGTATTAGCGGGATGGCAGCGCAGGCTAACGAATTGCCGGATGGACCGCATATTGTCACCTCCGGTACGGCAAGCGTGGATGCGGTGCCAGACATTGCCACTCTTGCGATTGAAGTCAACGTGGCCGCGAAGGATGCCGCTACTGCCAAGAAACAGGCGGATGAGCGCGTCGCACAATACATTTCCTTCCTTGAACTCAATCAGATCGCGAAAAAAGATATCAGCTCAGCGAACTTACGCACCCAGCCAGATTATGATTATCAGGATGGTAAAAGTATCCTGAAAGGCTACCGTGCTGTGAGAACGGTGGAAGTCACGCTCCGTCAGTTAGACAAACTGAATTCCTTGCTGGATGGCGCGCTGAAGGCGGGTCTTAACGAAATTCGTTCTGTGTCGCTGGGCGTGGCGCAGCCGGATGCCTATAAAGACAAAGCGCGTAAGGCAGCGATTGATAACGCGATTCATCAGGCGCAGGAACTGGCGAACGGCTTTCATCGTAAACTGGGGCCGGTATATAGCGTGCGCTACCATGTTTCCAACTATCAGCCCAGCCCAATGGTGCGGATGATGAAAGCCGATGCCGCGCCGGTGTCCGCCCAGGAAACTTACGAGCAGGCCGCTATTCAGTTTGATGATCAGGTCGATGTGGTCTTCCAGTTAGAACCTGTGGATCAACAACCTGCTAAAACACCTGCCGCACAATAATACTTGTAGCCCGACGTATTCGTCGGGCTAATGCCTTTACCCGATATTGCCTCCTTTTTCTGTAATTTTCTGTAAAACCATGACGTAATCACCTATCTTTGCTCGCGGTTTCATCAAGGATAGGCTGACTGAAACGGTTAAGCGGACAAGGATGCGGGGGAGGGGGATGGACATTTTTATTTCGAAAAAGATGCGCAATTTCATTTTATTAGCGCAAACCAATAATATTGCCCGGGCGGCAGAAAAAATCCATATGACGGCTTCGCCATTTGGCAAAAGCATTGCCGCGCTGGAAGAACAAATTGGCTATACGCTATTTACCCGCAAAGATAATAATATCAGCCTCAATAAAGCCGGACAGGAACTGTATCAAAAACTGTTCCCGGTTTATCAACGGCTTTCTGCGATTGATAATGAAATCCATAACTCAGGGCGTCGTTCACGAGAAATTGTGATTGGCATAGATAATACTTATCCGACAATTATTTTCGATCAGTTGATTAGTCTCGGAGATAAGTATGAAGGCGTGACCGCCCAGCCAGTTGAGTTCAGCGAAAACGGCGTTATCGATAATCTTTTTGACCGTCAGTTAGATTTTATTATCTCCCCACAGCATGTATCTGCACGAGTTCAGGAACTGGAAAACCTAACTATCAGTGAATTACCACCGCTGCGATTGGGCTTTCTCGTTTCTCGCCGTTATGAAGAGCGTCAAGAGCAAGAGCTGCTTCAGGAGCTGCCTTGGCTACAAATGCGCTTTCAAAACCGGGCTAACTTCGAAGCAATGATTGATGCGAATATGCGACCTTGTGGGATCAATCCCACCATTATTTATCGTCCCTACAGTTTTATGGCCAAAATCAGCGCCGTGGAGCGCGGACATTTTCTGACGGTGATCCCGCATTTTGCCTGGCGACTGGTGAATCCGGCAACGCTGAAATATTTTGATGCGCCGCACAGGCCGATGTATATGCAGGAATATCTTTATTCAATCAGAAATCATCGTTATACCGCCACGATGCTTCAGCATATTGCTGAAGATCGTGACGGGACAAACCATTAACCCAGCATCGAGCCGGTTGCAATTAAATTACGGTGTAAGTCGAAGACGTGGCTAAGATCGTGGTGAATATGTCCGCCGGGCGCATTTTCCAGATAGCGATGCAGATAATCCCGATACATAGGATGTGCACAATTATCAATGATAGTGCGGGCGCGTTGAAGCGGGGAAAGACCGCGCAGATCGGCGATCCCTTGTTCGGTGATGATCACTTTGACGCTGTGTTCGCTGTGATCAACATGGCTGCACATTGGCACGACGGTTGAGATCTTGCCTTCTTTAGCAATCGACGGAGCCATAAAGATCGACAGATACGCGTTGCGTTCAAAATCACCGCTGCCGCCGATGCCGTTCATCAGATCGACCCCGGCTACGTGCGTTGAATTTGCATGCCCGTAAATATCAAACTCCAGGCCGACGTTCAGAGCGATGACGCCCAGACGACGGATGATTTCCGGGTTATTGGAAATCTCCTGCGGACGCAACACAATGCGGCTGGCAAAGTAATCCATATTGTCGTAAATCTTGCGCAGGGAATCGGCCGAGATTGTCAGGCTGGAGGCGCTGGCCCCGCTGATTTTGCCGGTTTCCAGTAAATGCACCACCGATTCCTGTAGCACTTCCGAATACATCATAAACGGAGGAATTTCCGGGTTTTCCCCCAGACGCGCCATTACCGCATTATTGATATTGCCCACGCCACTTTGCAGCGGCAGAAATTCCGGCGGAATACGCCCATGCGCCATTTCCTGCAACAAGAACGTGACCACGTTATCGGCAATCTGCTGGCACATGGGATTTTGCTTATCCAGCATATTACCGGCGTCGGGCAAGTTGGTTTCCACGACGGCGACAATCTTTTTCGGATCGATTTGCACATAGCGGGTACCGACGCGATCCATTGCATGGAAGATCGACACGCTATTGCGCCGCGGTGGCGCGCCAGGAATCACAATATCCGCCAGTTCTGCAACGCGCGGATCGTGATAGTGATTGAGTTCAATGATCACTTTCTTCGCCCGCAGCAGCCAGGTCGGCGCATTACCGATCCCGCTGGTTAACCAGACTCGACCATCCGGTGCCAGTGCCGATGCTTCAATGACGGCAACATCAATGTCGCCGAAGAAACCGTAATTGACCATTTGCGCCACTTCGCTCAAATGCAGGTCAACGAAACTCACCGCGCCCTGATTGATCTTTTTACGTAAACCGGACGATGTTTGATATGGCGCACGCCAGGAAACAGCATCGGCGTCAGAAAGTACATCGTCAGCGGCGGCGCTGATTGACGCACCCGTCAGAAGGCGAATTTGATACGGCTTTTTGGCCTCATGCTGTTCGTTAGCTCTGCGGGCAATCGCGGTGGGTAGGGCTTTCGGCGAACCCGCCGGGGTAAAGCCGCTAAATGCCACCATGTCGTTATGCTGGATAATTTCTGCCGCTTCATCGGCGGTCATCCTTGTCCACTGAGTTTCCATTTTTACTCCTTCGTTCGCAGGGATTAATGACCAACGAAATTAGGTTTACGTTTTTCGAGGAAAGCGTTCATCCCTTCCTGGTAATCTTCGCTGTCATACACCGCGCGGCGCATCCCCTGAATACGTTCAAATTCATCGGAGTTCATGGTGTGTGCTTCGCCCAGTACACGCAGCTCTTCTTTGATAACGGCAATGGCTAACGGCGCTTTCTCAGAGATGTGGTGCGCCATTTGTAAGGTAAAATCTTCCAGTTCTTCCACTTCCACAACATGGTTGAGGATGCCGACAGCCAGCGCGCGCTGGGCGGTGATTGGCGAAGCGGTAAAAATCAGCTCTTTGACAATGTGGAAGCCCGCGTCGCGGGTCAGGTTGTGAATGCCGACCAGGTTATACGGGACGCCGAGGTTTACAGGCGTCATTGAGAAGGTTGAGGTACTGGCGGCGATGATCAGATCGGAACTCATGATCATTTCAAATGCGCCACCCCAAACACTACCTTCCACCATCGAAATGATCGGTTTCGGGAATTTTTGGATCATGCGGGTGATTTGACGCAATGGATCATCATAGGAGAGCGGATCGCGACCGCCAGACGGCAGTTCGTGAATATCGTGACCTGCGGAGAAGACTTTGGATCCACTCGGTGCGCGCAAAATGATACAGCGAATTTCCGGCCGGTTGAGATCGCTTAACGCCTGCATAAGATCATCAATAAAGACTTTACTTAAGGCATTAAGTTTTCGGCCATAGTTAAACTCAATGACCGCCACTTTGTTGATAGTGACAACCTTAACATACTGATAAGACATAAAAATTCCTTTAATCAAAATATTGCGTCTGGATAAATTCACTGAGCTGCCGCAGGCCGGTGCGCGGTGAGAGCGTATTGTTTTTGACCGCTAAAAGCGTCTGGCGGTAATAGCGATCGAAATCTTCATTCGCGAACAGGTGATTCAGTACTTCTTCTTCGGTCTGCTTACGCAGCCATTCCACCGATTGTTGTTGCCGCACTTGTTGTAAACGACCACTGGCAGTTAGCGCGGTTTTGAAGTCGATGATGGCGTGCCAGATCTCATCGATTCCACGTTTTTCCAGTGCGCTACAAGTCAGAACCCGTGGCTGCCATTCGTCGTATTTACGTCGCAGAATATGCAGGGCACTCTCGTACATATGCCGGGCAATGGCGACATTGGTATGGTTATCGCCATCGTCTTTGTTGATAACGATCAGATCAGCCACTTCCATCAGCCCTTTTTTAATGCCCTGCAGATCATCGCCGCCACCGGCAATTTGCAACGAGATAAAACAGTCCACCATGCGGGCGACTTCTGTTTCCGACTGCCCGACGCCAACCGTTTCGACAATCACTACGTCATAACCCGCTGCTTCGCATAACAGCATTAATTCCCGCGCTCGCTGACTGGCACCGCCCAGATGACCGGAGGATGGTACCGGGCGAATAAACGCCGCTTCGGCACGCGCCAGGTCATTCATGCGGGTTTTATCCCCGAGAATGCTACCGCCAGTGACCGGGCTGCTGGGATCGACCGCAATAACCGCGACCTTTAATCCCTCTCGAATCAACAACATGCCAAAGGCCTCAAGAAAGGTACTTTTCCCCGCGCCGGGGGTGCCGGTAACGCCCAGTCGCAGGGTGTTACCGCAGTACGGCATAATGGCATCAAGCAGCTGCGTACTTAGTGCCTGATGACGCGGGTGACGGCTTTCCACCAGCGTCATGGCCTGGGCGAGTGTGGCACGCTCACCCTGACGTAAGCGGCGAATACTTTCTGCCAGCGTGGCTTCATTAATCATGATGCTGGCTTATCAGATTCAGTACGTCGCGCACACTGTCGAGCATAGGTGTACCTGGACCATAAATCGCCGCCACGCCGCGCTCTTGCAGGAAGGCGTAATCCTGCGGCGGAATGACGCCACCCGCGACCACGCAGATATCTTCGCGTCCCCATTTTTTCAGCGCTTCGACCAGTTCCGGGATCAGCGTTTTATGACCGGCAGCCAGTGAGGATGCGCCCACTACGTGAACGTCGTTTTCTACGGCCAGGCGGGCGATCTCTTCAGGTGTAGAGAACATCGGGCTTAAATCTACGTCGAAACCGAGATCGGAATAGGCGCTGGCGATCACTTTCGCGCCGCGATCGTGTCCATCCTGGCCCATCTTAGCGATCAGAATGCGCGGGCGACGACCATTGTCGGCAAGGAACTGCTCCGTTTGCGCAACAATGGCATCGAACTCGGAGGCCGATTTCTCAGACTGATGATAGCTTTGCGCAATCACGCCGGTAACACACTGGCTTGGCACCAGATAACGGTCGAAAGCGACTTCCAGCGCATCGGAAATTTCACCCAGGGTGGCGCGAACGCGAGCGGCATTAACAGCGGCAGCCAGCAGGTTTTCGTTATGCTGTGCGGCGTGAGTCAGGGCGTTCAACGCGGCGGTTACGGCGGCATCATCACGGGTGGCGCGAATGCGTTCCAGCGAAGCAATTTGCTCGTTACGCACCATCACGTTGTCGATCTCAAGTACATCGGTTTCGTCTTCGTGATCCAGTTTGTACTTGTTGACACCAACGATGACACGCTTGCCCTGGTCGATCAGCGACTGTTCGCGCGCTGAGGCCTCTTCGATCATTCGTTTTGGCAGACCTGCTTCGATCGCTTTCGCCATGCCACCGGCTTCGTCGATCTGTTGGATAATAGCTCTGGCTTGTTTGACGATTTGATCGGTCAGCGACTCAATGTAATAGGATCCGGCCAGTGGATCGACGGTGCGGCAGAGTTCTGATTCTTCCTGGATGATGATCTGGGTGTTGCGGGCAATGCGTGCTGAGAAATCGGTAGGCAAACCAAGCGCTTCGTCAAAGGCGTTGGTATGCAGTGACTGAGTACCGCCCAGCGTCGCAGCCAGCGCTTCAATGGTGGTGCGGATAACGTTGTTATACGGATCCTGTTCAGTCAGGCTCCAGCCTGAGGTCTGGCAGTGGGTACGCAGCGCCAGTGATTTCGGGTCCTGTGCGCCAAATCCACTGACCGCTTCGCTCCATAAATAACGTGCCGCACGCAACATGGCGACGTTCATAAACAGATCCATGCCGATGCCGAAGAAGAACGACAGGCGAGGAGCGAAGTCATCAATTTTCAGTCCGGCAGAGATTGCTGCTTTGATGTACTCAATCCCATCAGCGAGCGTAAATGCTACCTGCTGCACGCAGTTGGCACCCGCTTCACCCATGTGGTAACCGCTGATACTGATGGTATTAAATCGCGGCATGTTGCCGGAACACCAGGCGATGATGTCGGCGATAATGCGCATTGACGGTTTTGGTGGGTAAATATAGGTGTTGCGGCAGAGGTACTCTTTGAGAATATCGTTTTGAATGGTGCCGGTCAGTTTATCAGGTGTAACACCTTGCTCTTCTGCGGCGACGATATAAAACGCCAGTACTGGTAGCACTGCGCCATTCATGGTCATCGAAACCGACATTTTATCCAGCGGGATCTGGTCGAACAGGACTTTCATATCTTCCACGGTGTCGATAGCGACGCCCGCTTTGCCGACGTCGCCCGCCACGCGCGGGTTATCGGAGTCGTAGCCACGGTGGGTGGCAAGGTCAAACGCAACGGAAAGACCTTTTTGCCCGGCGGCCAGGTTACGGCGATAAAAAGCGTTGGACTCTTTTGCTGTTGAAAAACCAGCATACTGACGGATGGTCCACGGTTGGGCGGTATACATAGTGGCACGCGGGCCACGAACGTAGGGCGGCAAACCAGGAAGGGTACCTGTCACCTCCAGATTATCGAGATCGGCTTCGGTATACAGCGGCTTGATGGCGATCACTTCCGCGGTTTGATGAACCAGCGAGTCGACAGTTTTCTCCCGACGGCTCAATTCCTTGTTGGCAAGCTGTTGCCACTCCTGCACGTTAGACATTATTTGCTCCGTAAAACGCAATCAAAATGAGGGTATTTGCGCCTACGGTGAGCTTTTTACGTGGGTTTGTCGCCAGCAAAAAAAATGCATTCAGACGTCGTTTTTTGCCGCCTGAGATTTGTCTATTTTGTGATGTGATTCAAGGAATACAAAAAGAAGTGAGGACAACGCCTGATATGTGCTATCAGGCATTATTTGATGGATTAATCCTGACGAAGGACTTTGTGACCATAATCGAGTAACGCATCAGTGACTTTACGCATCATGCGGCTTTCAGGAGCAAAGCGGTGCCAGTAGAGCATCCGTCGTTGAAATAGCCCAGGCGTTAAGTCAATCAGTTCACCGCTGGCCAGCTCTTTCTCGATTTGCAGGTGCGGGATCATACAGCAGGTGGTGCCCTGGCGAGCAAGTTGTACGAACGCTTCTGAAGAATTAACGATATGGCAGGGCACGCTGCCTGGAGGCAGATCGAAGTTTTGCTGCAAAAAGGCCTGGTGCATATCGTCAAGATGGTCAAACGCGACCACTGGCGCTTTCAGTAATGCCGAACGCGTTACGCCGTTAGGGAAATATTTTTCGGCAAAGGGTTTTGAGCTGACGAACAGATAGTCGAGCGCACCAAGTTTATCGACAAGACAACTCGGCAGCGCCTGATGTTGAATACTCACCGCGCCGACCACTTCGCCGCGGCGCAGACGTTCCTGAGTGCGGGTTTCATCTTCTACCTGCAAGTTGAGGCGGATAGGCGAATTAGCCAACACAGGAGCCAGTGCAGGAAGCAACCACGTCGCCAGACTGTCGGCGTTGACCGCCAGTGAAAGCAGCAGCGGAGTCGAACCGGTTTGTTCATCGCCCAGCCACTCTTCTTCCAGCAACTCCACCTGGCGCAGCAGTGCCAGCAGTTTTTGCCCTTGTTCCGTCGGGCGCGGCGGTACGGTACGCACCAACAGCGGCTGCCCGAACATATTTTCCAGTTGCTTAATGCGCTGTGAGACGGCTGATTGTGTAATGCACAGCTTTTGTGCCGCGCGCTCAAATCCTCGTTCACGTATCACCGCATCCAGTGCCTGTAATGTTCTGTAGTCCGGGCGTTTCATTGCTGTTGTCTGCTCCTGGTAAATGCTTTTTCCGCACTATGACATAATTTTGCGTTGGGTACAGAGCATTTAACGCATACAAAAGCGGTCGTAATGGAAGTTTTGGCTGGCAATCCCATTTTCATATAACCCTTTGCTGAGCGCTTTGGCAAAACTCTGTGGGCCGCAAAACCAGAAATGGGTGTCACCTTTATTTGCTATTTTATCAGTAAGATAGTGCGACTGTAGGCGCTCACCTTTATGCGCATCAAGCAGATGCAGTGTGACACTGGCCTGGGCACAAAGTGAGGTAAGTTTATCAACATACCATGCATCCTCGCTTCGGCTGACGCAATACCAGAGATCCACAGGAACACGGGACGCGCCATGCTGGTTCAGATACTCAAGCTGGGCGATAAAGGGGGTAATGCCGATGCCTCCAGCTATCCATACCTGGCGGGAGCAAGGGAGAGTAAAATCAAACTTTCCCCATGGCCCTTCAACGAGAGCGGACTGGCCGATTTTTATCGAGGATGCCAGAGTCGAGGTATAATCCCCTAAATTTTTGATGGCAAAGCGCAACGTGTTCTTCTCTATTGCATATGAAGCGATAGTAAAAGGGTGAGACTCTTTACTGTGTGCGAACGTTAAGAATGCAAACTGACCCGGAGAATAGTCGATGGCATGTTCCAGCTCCAGTATGACTTCGGTAATTTGTCCCGGATGGTTAACAATACTTTTAATGGTGGCCTGATGCTTGTTTTTATTACCGTTTAATTTCAGCAGCGAAATGAAAGCCGCAAAGACGCCTGGGATAGTAATTAAAATTAATAAATACGCAGCAGGAGTTTCCCACCAATATGATTTAAACAGTGCAGTAAATACATGAAAAGCAATTGCCAGATAAAAAACGGGGAACAAACGGTGAACAAGATGAAATAAATGATAGGGAACTTTTTTGCTTAGAGACACGAAAACCATCGCTATCATAATAAACATTGCACATTCACCCGCTAACAATCCCGCATGAAGCCAATTTTCTTGTACTGGTGTCAGGTTAATATCAACGATTTTACCAGGGTGAGTAAGCCAGCCAAAGGCGACGAATAACTGGGGTAATTTTTCATCCAGCCAGTGGGCGAAAGTAAAAGCGATGGCGCATATTCCTGCCCACTTATGTAATCGCCATGCTTTATCCAGACCGCCCAGCACTTTATTAAGCCATGATGAACGCAGCGATAAACACATCGTCAGCGTCATCAGACACCAAGCAAGGGTTCCCGTAAAAAAGAGCGTGTTTTGTCGAATGAACCATATTAGCGCGATTGGCTTTTCACGAAAAATATCTCTGGACGACAAAAAAATAATACATGCGACAAAGCAAACCAACGTACCTGTAAGATTAGCTTTTTTCATTTTTTTTATTTCATTTTGGCAGCGGAGCATAGAACAGTTCCATGCTCCCGTTAAATAGAGTGATTATTTATAGAAAATCACAGTGGCGTGAATATAATTTTTACCGGAGAAAGAACTTATATAATAATTGCTGGCTTGTAACTCTTCCGCTTTCTCTTTGATTTGGCTTTCAACGCCTGCTGGGTTGCTATTGTGTGTAGACATGCTCACTTTTGATAACTGTTCAAGGTTATTGTCCGGTTTATGTATCTCGGTTGCTGCAAATGCGTGTCCTGTGAGAGTACAAAGAAATAACGCGGCAAATAAATTTTGCTTAATAGACATAATAACTCCTTTTATATTAAAGATAATGATTAAATACTTGTGTAATAAGATCAGGGATTTGTGCTAATGCATTTTGCTCGGCGAGTTCGCGTCCCGGTTGGGTTTTGTCGACGCCTTCCGCACGTAAAATATGTGTATTGGTAATGCCCATTAATTTCAGCGTGGCTTGCAGGTAACTTTCCTGATGATCCAGCGCCAGATGTGCTTCATCGCAATAGATACCGCCGCGCGTCGAGACAATAAACGTCGGTTTATCCGTCAGTAACCCAACGGCACCAGCGGAAGTAAAACGAAACGTTAAACCAGCCTGACAGACCTGATCTATCCAGGTTTTGAGGCCAGATGAAACGCTGTGATTAATCATCGGCGCGCCAATAATGAGCACATCGCACGATGCCAGTTCTTCAATAGCGGCGTGAATTCCATTCACTTCCTGCTGAATTTTTGCGCTCCCGCACTCTGCTTTATCGCAAAGTGCCAAAAAAGTTTCTTCACGCAAATGGGGTGGCGGTGTCAAGCCAACGTCGCGATGAATAATTGTGGCTTGCGGAAAGTGTTGGCAAAGCGCTTCTACCAGCGCCTGGCTTAATTTCCGCGAACTTGAATGCCTAAGCATTGGGCTGCTGTCGATATGGAGAATTTTCATGGGCTTGCTCTCGTTTCTGCGATGAGAGAAGTTTAACTGTTGTTTATATGGTGATTAAATAGACATGATTGAACTTCATTGTTGTGAAAATAGAACAATCATGATCGACTGGAATGATTACTACTACTTTGCCCTGATTGCCGATGAAGGCAGCTACAGCCAGGCGGCGCTGCGTGCGGGCGTGTCGAAATCGGTATTAAGCCGACGAATGGCTGCGCTGGAGGAGCGCCTTGGCGTACGGCTTATTCAGCGAACTACGCGGCGTCTGGCCCTGACGGCGGCAGGCGAACAGTTTGCCGTCGAATGTCGGGCGCTGGTGGCGCAGGGGGAACGGGCCAGAGCGGTGGTGATGGCCGCCCAGGAAAGCCCACAGGGAATGCTGCGCGTCAGCGCGCCGGTGTTTATGGCTGAAACATGGTTTGGTGAGTTTGTCAGTGAGTTTATCGCCCGTTGGCCCCTGGCGAAGGTGCAACTGCTGGCAATTAATCGCCCGGTGGATATGGTCGCTGAAGGCATTGATATTGCGCTGGTTACGGCTTCCGGCGCGCTTGCGGACTCGACGCTGCATTATAAAAAATTACATACCCAGGCCGATATTTTAGTTGCCAGTTCGCAGTGGCTGGCCCGCCATCCGCAGGTGAAGGCCATTGACGATCTTAACCGCGTCGACGGGATCCTTCGCCTGACAAACAATGGCGGGAGCCAGTGGCAGTTAATTAATGGCGAACAGGAGATTACGTTGCAGCCTGAGGCGCGTTTGCAGACGAATAACATTCGCGTCATGTTGCAGGCAGTGCTTGGTGGGAATGGCGTGGCGTTATTGCCTCAATTTGCCTGTAAACAGGGGCTTGCGAACGGTGAATTGGTGCGCCTGTTTGCACCGTGGAGCGGCATACCCAGACCATTGTATGCTTTATTTGCGGGGCGAAAGGGGATGCCCGCCATTGCGCGATATTTTATGGATGAGTTAACCACGCGGCTTGCCAACGGGGTCTGAATCGCTTTTTTTGTATATAATGCGTGTGAAATTTCATACCACAGGCGAAACGATCATGACGCAGGATGAATTGAAAAAAGCAGTAGGATGGGCGGCACTTCAGTATGTTCAGCCCGGCACCATTGTTGGTGTAGGTACAGGTTCCACCGCCGCACACTTTATTGACGCGCTCGGTACAATGAAAGGCCAGATTGAAGGGGCCGTTTCCAGTTCAGATGCTTCCACTGAAAAACTGAAAAGCCTCGGCATTCACGTTTTTGATCTCAACGAAGTCGACAGCCTTGGCATCTACGTTGATGGCGCAGATGAAATCAACGGCCACATGCAAATGATCAAAGGCGGCGGCGCGGCGCTGACCCGTGAAAAAATCATTGCTTCGGTTGCAGAAAAATTTATCTGTATTGCAGACGCTTCCAAGCAGGTTGATATTCTGGGTAAATTCCCGCTGCCAGTAGAAGTTATCCCGATGGCACGTAGTGCAGTGGCGCGTCAGCTGGTGAAACTGGGCGGTCGTCCGGAATACCGTCAGGGCGTGGTGACCGATAATGGCAACGTGATCCTCGACGTCCACGGCATGGAAATCCTTGACCCGATAGCGATGGAAAACGCCATAAATGCGATTCCTGGCGTGGTGACTGTTGGCTTGTTTGCTAACCGTGGCGCGGACGTTGCGCTGATTGGCACACCTGACGGTGTCAAAACCATTGTGAAATGATCTGACGGGGGAACCTCCCCCGTTAAAAAAATTCTCTTCATTAAATTTGGTGACATGTGTCACGCTTTTACCAGGCAATTGTCGATTGCTCTAAATAAATCCTCTAAACCAGCATATTCATCCAAGAATTACCTTTGCGTGATATTTCCTCAACATCGCGACGCAAACGTTCATATTGCCGCAATATTATTTTTTGATATGTTGAAAGGCGGATGCAAATCCGCACACAACATTTCAAAAGACAGGATTGGGTAAATGGCAAAGGTATCGCTGGAGAAAGACAAGATTAAGTTTCTGCTGGTAGAAGGCGTGCACCAAAAGGCGCTGGAAAGCCTTCGTGCAGCTGGTTACACCAACATCGAATTTCACAAAGGCGCGCTGGATGATGAACAATTAAAAGAATCCATCCGCGATGCCCACTTCATCGGCCTGCGATCCCGTACCCATCTGACTGAAGACGTGATCAACGCCGCAGAAAAACTGGTCGCTATTGGCTGTTTCTGTATCGGAACAAACCAGGTTGATCTGGATGCGGCGGCAAAGCGCGGGATCCCGGTATTTAACGCACCGTTCTCAAATACGCGCTCTGTTGCGGAGCTGGTGATTGGCGAACTGCTGCTGCTATTGCGCGGCGTGCCGGAAGCCAATGCTAAAGCGCACCGTGGCGTGTGGAACAAACTGGCGGCGGGTTCTTTTGAAGCGCGCGGCAAAAAGCTGGGTATCATCGGCTACGGTCATATTGGTACGCAATTGGGCATTCTGGCTGAATCGCTGGGAATGTATGTTTACTTTTATGATATTGAAAACAAACTGCCGCTGGGCAACGCCACTCAGGTACAGCATCTTTCTGACCTGCTGAATATGAGCGATGTGGTGAGTCTGCATGTACCAGAGAATCCGTCCACCAAAAATATGATGGGCGCGAAAGAAATTTCACTAATGAAGCCCGGCTCGCTGCTGATTAATGCTTCGCGCGGTACTGTGGTGGATATTCCGGCGCTGTGTGATGCGCTGGCGAGCAAACATCTGGCGGGGGCGGCAATCGACGTATTCCCGACGGAACCGGCGACCAATAGCGATCCATTTACCTCTCCGCTGTGTGAATTCGACAACGTCCTTCTGACGCCACACATTGGCGGTTCGACTCAGGAAGCGCAGGAGAATATCGGCCTGGAAGTTGCGGGTAAATTGATCAAGTATTCTGACAATGGCTCAACGCTCTCTGCGGTGAACTTCCCGGAAGTCTCGCTGCCACTGCACGGTGGGCGTCGTCTGATGCACATCCACGAAAACCGTCCGGGCGTGCTAACTGCGCTCAACAAAATTTTTGCCGAGCAGGGCGTCAACATCGCCGCGCAATATCTGCAAACTTCCGCCCAGATGGGTTATGTAGTTATTGATATTGAAGCCGACGAAGACGTTGCCGAAAAAGCGCTGCAGGCAATGAAAGCTATTCCGGGTACCATTCGCGCCCGTCTGCTGTACTAATTCCCCTTCTCTGAAAATCAACGGGCAGGTCACTGACTTGCCCGTTTTTTTATCCCTTCTCCACACCGTTGCCGCGTTGCGCATTCTACTTTGCGAGTCTGCTCCAGAAAATAAATCAAAGTCAGATCAATGCGTTGTGTTTATTTAATGGGGATTTACGATGGCAGGGCAGCATGGGGCTGTAACGGTAAAGCCCTCACCGAAGCGAGGGCTTGAAGGAGAAGGGTTATGATGCGACTTGTCATCATACTGATTGTACTGTTACTCATAAGTTTCAGCGCTTATTAACAGTCAGTCTCAGGGGAGGAGCAATCCTCCCTTACCCTTACTCACTAAATTAGGTCAAAGAATCAACGATGTCAATCAGGGCGATGCAGGTGTGTCGCCCTTACCACTCCCAGACTTTCGACGGTGTAACCACCGCAGGCAGTGGGATATCCCACTCTTCAACGGGGAGTTTTTCCACCAACTGACAATCATGCGCATAACCCACCGGTTGCATTTTATAGTGCTGCCAGTTTTGTAAGGTCCGATCATAAAAACCTCCGCCCATTCCCAGGCGCTGACCGTACTCATCAAAGGCGACCAGGGGGGTGATCAGGACGTCTAATCGGGAAAGGGGGAGCACGTCACGCACATCCAATTTTGGCTCATGGATCTTCAACCTGTTCATCACCAGTTCGCTTTGCGGATGGTAATTCAGGAACAGCAAATTACCGGCACTAAAGGGATGCAAAACTGGAAGATATACGCGCTTACCGGCGCGCCAGAGTTGTTCTATGAGTGGCTGGGTGTCGAGTTCGCCATCAAAAGAGAGGAATACAGCGACCGTATGTGCCATCACCACCGGGGGATAAGTCATCATCCGGGTAGCGGCTTGTTGACCCATTTCCTGCTGTTGTTCCGGCGTTAACGCACGACGACGTTGCCGAATCATTTTGCGGATTTCTTGTCGGGATAATATCAGTGGGAGTTCTGGTAGTTGCGTCATGGCTGGTGCCAGATAAGAAGGGAATCTCCGAGATGCCGCCGCAGGCTGTAACCCTTGAACCCTTGGTTCAAGGTGAATGTGTCGTCGCAGTTTTAAGGCTTCTCGGACGGACCGAGCATGCTCACCAACCGCGGAGCGCCACATTCTTGTGGTATGAAATATCGGCTCAGGGGACTGGCCCGCTTGCGAACATCTCAGAGAAATTTTGTCTTCACGGTTACTCTACCACAGTAAACCGAAAAGTGTCATTCAAAGTTTTGGTTAGTTTTTTCGGTGATGCGACCTTGTTCAAGTAACGCTTGTTCTATGGTCTGCTGCAGCATCCGAATACGCTGTTCCATACTTGCCGCGTAGTCACGAGTCTTCGCTTTTTCTTGCGCTAACTCATAGCTGATATTCAATGCGGCAATGAAGACCAACTGTTCAGTATTTGTGACTCTAGTGCGTTCTTTCAGATCTTGCAACCGTTGGTTCAGATCGTCCGCTGCCTGATTCAACGCATCCCTTTGGTCAGGCGGGCAGTTCACACGCAGTGAACGGCCAAAAATTTGGATATCGACGGGTTGTGCAGACATGCCACCTTCCTGCTGATTGACTGCGCTGCCTTCGTCTTTAGACCCATGGTCTGCGAAGGGGCGACACTATAGCTACCCTGATGAGAAGAGACAAGCCCTTTTCTGGTCCACCAGGGCCCAAAGTGGTAGCATATCATGAATATTCCTCCCTTTGACGACGAATGCTTATGTCTATACAGAACGAAATGCCTGGTTACAACGAAATGAACCAGTATCTGAACCAACAAGGGACGGGTCTGACCCCAGCTGAGATGCATGGTTTAATCAGCGGGATGATATGTGGCGGTAACGATGACAGCTCATGGCTACCGCTACTTCACGACCTGACGAACGAAGGCATGGCTTTCGGTCATGAGCTGGCACAGGCACTGCGTAAAATGCACTCTGCCACCAGCGATGCCCTGCAGGATGACGGCTTCCTTTTTCAGCTTTATCTGCCTGATGGCGATGATGTCAGCGTTTTCGATCGGGCTGATGCATTGGCAGGTTGGGTCAATCACTTCCTGCTTGGTCTTGGCGTTACGCAACCGAAGCTGGATAAAGTGACCGGCGAAACCGGTGAAGCTATCGACGATCTGCGTAACATTGCGCAACTGGGTTACGACGAAGACGAAGATCAGGAAGAGCTTGAAATGTCGCTTGAAGAGATCATCGAATACGTTCGTGTTGCCGCGCTGTTATGCCACGACACCTTTACTCATCCGCAACCGACCGCGCCAGAAGTACAAAAACCGACTCTACACTAAAAACAAAAAACGTAAGGAGAGTGTTATGAGTGAGATATCCCGGCAAGAGTTTCAGCGTCGCCGTCAGGCCCTGGTGGAGCAAATGCAACCCGGCAGCGCCGCGCTGATTTTTGCTGCACCAGAAGTAACACGTAGCGCCGACAGCGAATACCCCTATCGTCAGAACAGTGACTTCTGGTACTTCACCGGCTTTAACGAACCGGAAGCGGTGCTGGTGCTGATTAAAAGCGATGACACTCATAACCACAGCGTTCTGTTTAACCGCGTTCGCGACCTGACGGCGGAGATCTGGTTTGGCCGTCGCTTAGGCCAGGATGCCGCGCCAGAGAAACTGGGCGTTGACCGCGCACTGGCATTCAGCGAAATCAATCAGCAACTTTATCAACTACTTAACGGCCTGGATGTGGTTTACCATGCCCAGGGCGAATATGCATATGCTGATGAAATCGTGAACAGTGCGCTGGAAAAACTGCGTAAAGGTTCGCGGCAAAATCTCACCGCACCGGCAACGATGATCGACTGGCGTCCTGTTGTTCATGAAATGCGCCTGTTCAAATCGCCAGAAGAGATTGCCGTACTCCGCCGCGCGGGAGAAATCACCGCCATGGCACATACCCGGGCGATGGAAAAATGCCGTTCGGGAATGTTCGAGTACCATCTGGAAGGCGAAATTCACCACGAATTTAACCGCCACGGTGCGCGCTATCCGTCCTATAACACCATTGTCGGCAGCGGTGAAAACGGCTGCATTCTGCACTACACCGAAAACGAGTGTGAAATGCGCGACGGCGACCTGGTGTTGATTGACGCGGGTTGCGAATACAAAGGTTACGCTGGCGATATTACCCGCACCTTCCCGGTCAACGGCAAATTCACCCAGGCCCAGCGTGAAATCTACGACATTGTGCTGGAGTCTCTCGAAACCAGCCTGCGCCTGTATCGTCCGGGAACTTCCATTCTGGAAGTCACTGGTGAAGTGGTGCGCATCATGATTAGCGGCCTGGTAAAACTCGGCATCCTGAAAGGTGATGTTGATGAACTGATCGCTCAGAACGCCCATCGTCCTTTCTTTATGCATGGCCTTAGCCACTGGTTAGGACTGGATGTCCATGACGTTGGCGTTTATGGTCAGGATCGCTCGCGCATTCTGGAACCGGGGATGGTACTGACCGTAGAGCCTGGTCTGTATATCGCGCCGGATGCGGATGTGCCAGAACAATATCGCGGTATCGGCATTCGTATTGAAGACGACATTGTGATTACCGAAACCGGTAACGAAAACCTCACCGCCAGCGTGGTGAAAAAGCCGGAAGAAATCGAAGCGTTGATGGCTGCTGCGAGAAAGCAATGAGCGTAATCATCGTCGGTGGCGGCATGGCGGGCGCGACGCTGGCGCTGGCTATTTCCCGGTTAAGTCACGGGGCGCTGCCGGTACATTTGATTGAAGCGACTGCGCCAGAGTCACATGCTCATCCGGGCTTTGATGGACGAGCGATAGCGCTGGCGGCGGGTACCTGTCAGCAACTGGCGCGCATCGGCGTCTGGCAATCTCTGGCGGATTGCGCAACTGCCATCACCACCGTGCATGTCAGCGATCGTGGTCACGCTGGATTTGTCACCCTCGCCGCAGAAGATTACCAACTGGCGGCGCTGGGACAGGTTGTCGAATTGCACAATGTCGGGCAACGGCTGTTTGCATTGCTGCGTAAAGCACCTGGCGTAACGCTGCATTGCCCTGATCGCGTGGCTAACGTTGCCCGTACTCAGAGTCACGTTGAAGTGACGCTGGAGAGTGGCGAGACGCTGACGGGCCGCGTGCTGGTAGCCGCTGATGGCACCCATTCAGCGTTAGCCACCGCGTGCGGCGTTGACTGGCAGCAGGAGCCTTACGAACAACTGGCAGTGATTGCCAACGTTGCTACTTCTGTTGCGCACGAAGGCCGCGCTTTTGAACGCTTCACGCAACATGGCCCGCTGGCGATGTTGCCGATGTCTGACGGACGCTGTTCGCTGGTCTGGTGTCATCCACTGGAACGGCGCGAAGAGGTGCTGTCGTGGAGTGACGAGAAGTTTTGCCGTGAGCTCCAGTCGGCCTTTGGCTGGCGACTTGGAAAAATTACCCACGCCGGTAAACGCAGTGCTTATCCGCTGGCGTTAACCCGCGCCGCCAGAGCTATTACCCATCGTACCGTGCTGGTGGGCAATGCGGCGCAAACCCTGCACCCGATTGCCGGGCAAGGGTTCAACCTCGGTATGCGAGATGTGATGAGTCTTGCGGAAACCCTGACTCAGGCGCAGGAGCGCGGAGAAGACATGGGGGATTACGGCGTATTGTGCCGTTATCAGCAGCGTCGACAGAGCGATCGCGAAGCAACCATCGGCGTCACGGACAGCCTGGTACATCTTTTTGCCAACCGTTGGGCACCGCTGGTTGTCGGGCGCAACATCGGACTGATGACGATGGAATTATTCACCCCGGCACGCGATGTGCTGGCGCAGCGCACCCTCGGTTGGGTGGCGCGTTGAAGGCGGTTTTAAGGAATAAACAATGCAAAGTGTTGATGTAGCCATTGTTGGTGGCGGCATGGTGGGGCTGGCGGTTGCCTGCGGCTTACAGGGGAGCGGCTTACGCGTTGCCGTACTGGAGCAGCGCGTACCGGAACCTCTGGCGGCGGATGCACCACCACAACTGCGCGTTTCGGCTATCAATGCCGCCAGCGAAAAATTACTCACCCGTCTTGGCGTCTGGCAGGACATTCTCTCTCGTAGGGCCAGTTGTTATCACGGTATGGAAGTGTGGGACAAAGACAGTTTTGGTCACATTTCGTTTGACGATCAAAGCATGGGCTATAGCCATCTTGGGCATATCGTTGAAAACTCAGTGATTCACTACGCGCTGTGGAACAAAGCGCAGCAGTCGTCAGATATCACTCTGTTGGCCCCCGCAGAATTACAGCAGGTCGCCTGGGGAGAAAATGAAACTTTCCTGACGCTGAAAGATGGCAGCATGTTAACGGCGCGTCTGGTGATTGGCGCGGACGGTGCTAATTCCTGGTTGCGCAACAAAGCAGATATTCCGCTGACTTTCTGGGATTATCAGCATCACGCGCTGGTAGCGACCATTCGCACGGAAGAACCGCATGATGCGGTGGCGCGGCAGGTTTTCCATGGCGAAGGCATTCTGGCCTTTTTACCGCTTAGCGATCCGCATCTTTGCTCAATTGTCTGGTCACTGTCGCCAGAGGAAGCGCAGCGGATGCAGCAGGCAAGTGAAGATGAATTTAATCGCGCGTTAAATATCGCTTTTGATAATCGCCTGGGCTTATGCAAGGTTGAGAGCGCGCGTCAGGTGTTCCCACTGACGGGGCGTTATGCGCGCCAGTTTGCCGCGCACCGTCTGGTGCTGGTGGGCGACGCCGCGCATACCATTCACCCGCTGGCGGGGCAGGGAGTAAATCTCGGCTTTATGGATGCTGCAGAGCTGATTGCTGAACTGAAACGGTTGCATCGTCAGGGGAAAGACATCGGGCAGTACATTTACCTGCGCCGGTATGAGCGTAGCCGCAAGCACAGTGCGGCGCTGATGCTGGCTGGTATGCAGGGATTCCGCGATCTGTTTTCCGGTACCAATCCGGCGAAAAAACTGCTGCGTGATATTGGTTTGAAACTGGCCGACACGCTTCCTGGCGTTAAACCACAACTTATCCGCCAGGCAATGGGATTAAACGATTTGCCTGAATGGCTGCGTTAAAAATTTCTCTTCTGCTGTTTATTTGATACCCATCACACTTTCATCTCCCGGTTTTTTCGCCGGGAGATTTTCCTCATTTGAAATAAACTAATTTCACCTCCGTTTTCGCATTATATTTTCTAATGTCATTATTTTTTGATTTAGTGTTTTTTGACATTTTTTTAGCTCTTAATATTGCCTTATTCAAATTAGCTTTCTAATGTCATCATCTTTATATAGAAACTGGTGTGTTTTTTGGTTTTTTATTCTGTCGCGATTTTGGCGTTTTTTAACCATAAGCTAATGTGATGATCAATTTTACCTTATGGTTAACAGTCTGTTTCGGTGGTAAGTTCAGGCAAAAGAGAACGATTGCGTTGGGGACCGGGAGTGGCTCCGATGCTGGGTTTCGTGGTGATAATTTCACCATGAAAAGTTGTCAGCCCCGCTTATTCAATGAGGACAAGATGGCACAACAGACTCCTTTGTACGAACAACACACGCTTTGCGGCGCTCGCATGGTGGATTTCCACGGCTGGATGATGCCGCTGCATTACGGTTCGCAAATCGACGAACATCATGCGGTACGTACCGATGCCGGAATGTTTGATGTGTCACATATGACCATCGTCGATCTTCGCGGCAGCCGCACCCGGGAGTTTCTGCGTTATCTGCTGGCGAACGATGTGGCGAAGCTCACCAAAAGCGGCAAAGCCCTTTACTCGGGGATGTTGAATGCCTCTGGCGGTGTGATAGATGACCTCATCGTCTACTACTTTACTGAAGATTTCTTCCGCCTCGTTGTTAACTCCGCCACCCGCGAAAAAGACCTCTCCTGGATTACCCAACACGCTGAACCTTTCGGCATCGAAATTACCGTTCGTGATGACCTTTCCATGATTGCCGTGCAAGGGCCGAATGCGCAGGCAAAAGCTGCCACACTGTTTAATGACGCCCAGCGTCAGGCGGTGGAAGGGATGAAACCGTTCTTTGGCGTGCAGGCGGGCGATCTGTTTATTGCCACCACTGGTTATACCGGTGAAGCGGGCTATGAAATTGCGCTGCCCAATGAAAAAGCGGCCGATTTCTGGCGTGCGCTGGTGGAAGCGGGTGTTAAGCCATGTGGCTTGGGCGCGCGTGACACGCTGCGTCTGGAAGCGGGCATGAATCTTTATGGTCAGGAGATGGACGAAACCATCTCTCCTTTAGCCGCCAACATGGGCTGGACTATCGCCTGGGAACCGGCAGATCGTGACTTTATCGGTCGTGAAGCCCTGGAAGTGCAGCGTGAGCATGGTACAGAAAAACTGGTTGGTCTGGTGATGACCGAAAAAGGCGTGCTGCGTAATGAACTGCCGGTACGCTTTACCGATGCGCAGGGCAACCAGCATGAAGGCATTATCACCAGCGGTACTTTCTCCCCGACGCTGGGTTACAGCATTGCGCTGGCGCGCGTGCCGGAAGGTATTGGCGAAACGGCGATTGTGCAAATTCGCAACCGTGAAATGCCGGTTAAAGTGACAAAACCTGTTTTTGTGCGTAACGGCAAAGCCGTCGCGTGATTTACTTTTTTGGAGATTGATTGATGAGCAACGTACCAGCAGAACTGAAATACAGCAAAGAACACGAATGGCTGCGTAAAGAAGCCGACGGCACTTACACCGTTGGTATTACCGAACATGCTCAGGAGCTGTTAGGCGATATGGTGTTTGTTGACCTGCCGGAAGTGGGCGCAACGGTTAGCGCGGGCGATGACTGCGCGGTTGCCGAATCAGTAAAAGCGGCGTCAGACATTTATGCGCCAGTAAGCGGTGAAATCGTGGCGGTAAACGACGCACTGAGCGATTCCCCGGAACTGGTGAACAGCGAACCGTATGCAGGTGGCTGGATCTTTAAAATCAAAGCCAGCGATGAAAGCGAACTGGAATCACTGCTGGATGCGACCGCATACGAAGCATTGTTAGAAGACGAGTAACGGCTTTATTCCTCTTCTGCGGGAGAGGATCAGGGTGAGGAAAATTTATGCCTCACCCTCACTCTCTTCGTAAGGAGAGAGGTTCACAATTCACTGCACGTTTCAGGAACCATCGCTCATGACACAGACGTTAAGCCAGCTTGAAAACAGCGGCGCTTTTATTGAACGCCATATCGGACCGGACGCCGCGCAACAGCAAGAAATGCTGAATGCCGTTGGCGCACAATCGTTAAACGCGCTGACCGGCCAGATTGTACCGAAAGATATTCAGCTTGCGACCCCGCCGCAGGTTGGCGCACCGGCGACCGAATACGCCGCACTGGCAGAACTCAAGGCTATTGCCAGTCGCAATAAACGCTTCACGTCTTACATCGGCATGGGTTACACCGCCGTGCAGCTACCGCCGGTTATCCTGCGTAACATGCTGGAAAATCCGGGCTGGTATACCGCGTACACTCCGTATCAACCTGAAGTCTCCCAGGGCCGCCTTGAAGCACTGCTCAACTTCCAGCAGGTAACGCTGGATTTGACTGGACTGGATATGGCCTCTGCTTCTCTTCTGGACGAGGCCACCGCTGCCGCCGAAGCAATGGCGATGGCGAAACGCGTCAGCAAACTGAAAAATGCCAACCGCTTCTTCGTGGCTTCCGATGTGCATCCGCAAACTCTGGATGTGGTCCGTACTCGTGCCGAAACCTTTGGTTTTGAAGTGATTGTCGATGACGCGCAAAAAGTGCTCGACCATCAGGACGTCTTCGGCGTGCTGTTACAGCAGGTAGGCACTACCGGTGAAATTCACGACTACACTGCGCTTATTAGCGAACTGAAATCACGCAAAATTGTGGTCAGCGTTGCCGCCGATATTATGGCGCTGGTGCTGTTAACTGCGCCGGGTAAACAGGGCGCGGATATTGTTTTTGGTTCGGCGCAACGCTTCGGCGTGCCGATGGGCTACGGTGGCCCACACGCGGCATTCTTTGCGGCGAAAGATGAATACAAACGCTCAATGCCGGGCCGTATTATCGGTGTATCGAAAGATGCAGCTGGCAATACCGCGCTGCGCATGGCGATGCAGACTCGCGAGCAACATATTCGTCGTGAGAAAGCGAACTCCAACATTTGTACTTCCCAGGTACTGCTGGCAAACATCGCCAGCCTGTATGCCGTTTATCACGGCCCGGTTGGCCTGAAACGTATCGCTAACCGCATTCACCGTCTGACCGATATCCTGGCGGCAGGCCTGCAACAAAAAGGTCTGAAGCTGCGCCATGCGCACTATTTCGACACTCTGTGTGTGGAAGTGGCCGACAAGGCGGGCGTACTGGCGCGTGCCGAAGCGGCTGAAATCAACCTGCGTAGCGATATCCTGAACGCGGTTGGGATCACCCTTGATGAAACCACCACGCGCGAAAACGTGATGCAGCTTTTCAGCGTACTGCTGGGGGATAACCACGGCCTGGACATCGACACGCTGGACAAAGACGTGGCTCACGACAGCCGCTCTATTCAGCCTGCGATGCTGCGCGACGACGAAATCCTCACTCATCCGGTGTTTAATCGCTACCACAGCGAAACCGAAATGATGCGCTATATGCACTCGCTGGAGCGTAAAGATCTGGCGCTGAATCAGGCGATGATCCCGCTGGGTTCCTGCACCATGAAACTGAACGCCGCCGCCGAGATGATCCCAATCACCTGGCCGGAATTTGCCGAACTGCACCCGTTTTGCCCGCCGGAACAGGCTGAAGGTTATCAGCAGATGATTGCGCAGCTGGCTGACTGGCTGGTGAAACTGACCGGTTACGACGCCGTTTGTATGCAGCCGAACTCCGGCGCACAGGGCGAATACGCGGGCCTGCTGGCGATTCGTCATTATCATGAAAGCCGCAACGAAGGGCATCGCGATATCTGCCTGATCCCGGCTTCTGCGCACGGAACTAACCCCGCTTCTGCACATATGGCAGGAATGCAGGTGGTGGTTGTGGCGTGTGATAAAAACGGCAACATCGATCTGACTGATCTGCGCGCGAAAGCGGAACAGGCGGGCGATAACCTCTCCTGTATCATGGTGACTTATCCTTCTACCCACGGCGTGTATGAAGAAACGATCCGTGAAGTGTGTGAAGTCGTGCATCAGTTCGGCGGTCAGGTTTACCTTGATGGCGCGAACATGAACGCCCAGGTTGGCATCACCTCGCCGGGCTTTATTGGCGCGGACGTTTCGCACCTCAACCTGCATAAAACTTTCTGCATTCCGCACGGCGGTGGTGGTCCGGGTATGGGACCGATCGGTGTGAAAGCGCATCTGGCACCGTTTGTACCGGGTCATAGCGTGGTGCAAATCGAAGGCATGTTAACCCGTCAGGGCGCAGTTTCTGCGGCACCGTTCGGTAGCGCCTCTATCCTGCCAATCAGCTGGATGTACATCCGCATGATGGGCGCAGAAGGGCTGAAAAAAGCAAGCCAGGTGGCAATCCTCAACGCCAACTATATTGCCAGCCGCCTGCAGGATGCCTTCCCGGTGCTGTATACCGGTCGCGACGGTCGCGTGGCGCACGAATGTATTCTCGATATTCGCCCGCTGAAAGAAGAAACCGGCATCAGCGAGCTGGATATTGCCAAGCGCCTGATCGACTACGGTTTCCACGCGCCGACGATGTCGTTCCCGGTGGCGGGTACGCTGATGGTTGAACCGACTGAATCTGAAAGCAAAGTGGAACTGGATCGCTTTATCGACGCGATGCTGGCTATCCGCGCAGAAATTGACCAGGTGAAAGCCGGTGTCTGGCCGCTGGAAGATAACCCGCTGGTGAACGCGCCGCACATTCAGAGCGAACTGGTCGCCGAGTGGGCGCATCCGTACAGCCGTGAAGTTGCGGTATTCCCGGCAGGTGTGGCAGACAAATACTGGCCGACAGTGAAACGTCTGGATGATGTTTACGGCGACCGTAACCTGTTCTGCTCCTGCGTACCGATTAGCGAATACCAGTAATTCACTGATTCGACTATTTTCTAAAGGCGCTTCGGCGCCTTTTTAGCTTGTTAATAAAGTGCGCTTTGTGTGTTTCGGCTGAGGCGTAATATAAAATATTGCGAGCTCAATATATTAAAAGAGTGCCAGGCCTGATGAGCGTAGCGCATCAGGCACATCGGCTAATTACAGATTCTCGCCGTTGCTGGCAATCACCTCTTTGTACCAGTTAAAGCTCTTCTTACGTGAACGCGACATATCGCCAGTACCGTCGTCATGTTTATTCACATAGATAAAGCCGTAGCGTTTGCTGTACTGCCCGGTGGTGAACGACACGCAGTCGATGCAGCCCCACGGTGTGTAGCCCATCAGATCCACGCCATCGTAAGTCACCGCTTTTTTCATCTCTTCGATATGGGCACGCAGGTAGTCAATGCGGTAGTCGTCGTTGATGCTGCCATCTTCTTCCACTTTGTCGTAAGCGCCAAAACCGTTTTCGACAATAAACAGCGGCCTCTGATAACGCTCATACAGTTCGCAAAGGGCATAGCGCAGACCTACTGGATCAATCTGCCAGCCCCAGTCAGACGCTTTAACATACGGGTTCGGTACGCTGCCTTCGAAACCAGAGATCGCATCGCCGGTGCCGCCTTCGGCCTTCACTGCGTTGGTCATGTAATAGCTGAAACCAAGATAATCGCAGGTGCCTTTGCGCAGTACATCCAGATCGCCATCTTCCATTTTGATGTTAAATCCGCGACGCTCCCACTCGTTCAACACATAGGACGGGTAATAGCCGCGTAGCTGCACATCGGTAAAGACGTAGCGTTCGCGCATCGACTCCTGAGCGAACATCACATCTTCCGGGTTACAGGAGTAGGGATACAGCGGCACCATCGCCAGCATACAGCCGACTTTCATCTCCGGGTTAATGCGACGCGCAGCTTTCACCGCCAGGGCGCTGGCGACAAACTGGTGATGCAGCACCTGATACATCGTCTCTTCCGGGTTCTCATGCTCGGTATAAACCACGCCGGAGCAGCAGTAACCGAACAGCGGTGCACGCCAGTTACGCTGGTTGTTAATTTCGTTGAAGGTCATCCAGTATTTGACTTTATGCTTATAGCGTTCAAACACCACTTCCGCGAAACGGACAAAGAAATCAACCACTTTACGGTTGGTCCAGCTACCGTATTGCTGCACCAGATGCAGCGGCATTTCAAAGTGGGAGAGGGTGATCACCGGTTCGATGTTGTATTTCAGCAGTTCATCGAACATATCATCGTAGAACTTCAGCCCTTCTTCGTTTGGCTGAGCTTCATCGCCTTTTGGAAAAATGCGCGTCCAGGCGATGGAAGTCCGAAAACATTTGAAGCCCATTTCGGCAAATAGCTTGATGTCTTCCTTGTAGTGACCATAAAAATCAACGGCTTCATGGTTTGGATAGTATTTGCCTGGCAAGACTTCTTTGGTTATTTCGCGCGGCACGCCGTGTGCGCCACCGGTCAGTACGTCACAAATACTCGGCCCTTTGCCGCCTTTGTTCCAGCCGCCTTCGACCTGATGAGCGGCAACTGCGCCGCCCCATAAGAAATCTTTCGGTAAGGTGAGTTTTTTCACTATCATAGGCTCCAGATGAGTCAATTCTTACAGGAAATAGTACCATGCAGCCAAACGACATCACTTTTTTTCAACGTTTCCAGGATGACATTCTGGCTGGGCGTAAAACCATCACCATCCGCGACGAGACTGAATCGCACTTCAAAACGGGTGATGTGCTTCGTGTCGGGCGTTTTGAAGATGACGGTTATTTTTGCACGATTGAAGTCACCGCAACCTCAACCGTAACGCTGGATACGCTGACGGAAAAACATGCAGAGCAGGAAAATATGACCCTGACTGAACTGAAAAAGGTTATTGCTGATATCTATCCCGGTCAGACACAGTTTTATGTGATTGAATTTAAATGTCTTTAAATTGAACTCGCGCCTGTTAGTTGAAATTTCGCATTTAATTTCATGATTTATCGGAGATTAATCCCAAATCAGAATTTATTTTAGCTAACAGGTGTTCACTGGAACTATTCTCAGTTACGCTGGAGAGGTATACATGTGCGTGTACGTTTCTCCGGAGTCAGTTATGGTTCAGAAGCCCCTCATTAAGCAGGGATATTCGCTGGCAGAGGAAATTGCCAACAGCGTCAGTCACGGCATTGGGCTGGTGTTTGGTATCGTTGGGCTGGTGTTGCTACTGGTTCAGGCGGTGGATCTCAATGCCAGTGCTACAGCGATAACCAGTTACAGCCTTTATGGCGGCAGTATGATCCTGCTGTTCCTCGCTTCGACGCTCTATCACGCCATTCCCCATCAACGGGCAAAAATGTGGCTGAAGAAATTTGACCATTGCGCTATTTACCTGTTGATTGCCGGAACCTACACGCCGTTTTTGCTGGTGGGGCTGGATTCTCCGTTAGCGCGCGGGTTGATGATTGTTATCTGGAGCCTGGCATTGCTGGGGATTCTGTTCAAACTGACCATCGCGCACCGATTCAAAATTTTATCTCTGGTGACTTATCTGGCGATGGGCTGGCTGTCGCTGGTGGTAATTTATGAAATGGCAGTTAAGCTCGCGGCGGGCAGCGTTACCTTACTGGCGGTAGGCGGCGTGGTTTATTCGCTCGGGGTGATTTTCTACGTCTGCAAACGCATTCCATACAACCATGCCATCTGGCACGGCTTCGTGCTCGGCGGTAGTGTGTGCCACTTTCTGGCGATCTATTTGTATATTGGGCAGGCGTAATGGGTATGCCTTTGTAGGCCTGATAAGACGCGCCAGCGTCGCATCAGGCATCGGAGCGCAACCGCCGGATGCGGCGTGAACGCCTTATCCGATCTACGGGCCTCGTCCCTGTTGTGATAAAGGCATCAAATCCCAGACATGATAAGACGCGTCAGCGTCGCATCAGGCGATAAATGCCTGATGCGATACAGAGATTTACTCTTCGAGCGAATACGGCAGCGGCTCGATATGCAGTGTATTCGCATCGTCGCGTACGCGGAAGATGCTGTCCGGTTCCATATCGTTATTCATGACGACCTGTACCACGACCTGACCATCTTCCAGTTTTACCGCAGCCAGCACCGTACCGGTACGACGCCAGTTCTCGCCCATTTTCAGCTCTAAGTCTTCACCAGCTTCCGGCAGTCGGCTGGCGCTACCTGCCAGCAACCAGAGCGCACGTTTATTGGCACCACGGAATTTTGCTCGCGCCACCATCTCTTGTCCGGTATAACAGCCTTTCTTAAAGCTGATACCGCCCAGCGCCTGGAGATTGGTCGCCTGTGGGATAAACTGCCCGCTGTTCGCGGCATCAATCACCGGGAAACCCGCTTCAATGTTTAATGCCAGCCACTGTTGGCTATTGTTCAGTTCCGCTTCACCGCGCAGTTTATCGGTCAGCATATTGGCAGTAGCTTCATCGGTTACGATCAGGAAACGTTCTGCCGGGTGTTCAAACCATAGCAAAGTGGTCGCGCCTTCTTTAACTACCTGTTTTTCTCTCGAAGGTAGTTCACTAAAGATATTGGCCAGCGCGGCGCGCGCCTGAAAACCGGCAACACCAAGCAGCACACGCTCGTCGTCTGGCGCGATGGTCACTTTAGAGAATACCGCATATTTTTTCAGTTCAGTCAGCTGCGGTTCACGCACACTGCGCCGTTCAATCCACGCAAAGCCATCGCCGTCGCGGAACAGACGTAAATTGCTCCACATTTTACCTTTGGCGTCGCAATGGGCGGCGAGCAGATGCTGATTTTCTGTCATCTGGCTGACATCTGCTGTCACCTGACCCTGCATATATTTTTCGCTGTCCGCGCCAGTAATGGTGGCAAGCGCCCAGTCATCAAGCGTCATCAGCGTCAGCGGTAAACGGGCAGAAGCCGTAGGCTGACGGGGAGGAAAAGGTGTAAAAGCCATAATAGAGTCCTGAGTTGCTTAACGGCGTATTAATAACTAATGGTAAAAGAGCTATGAGGCAATGCAAGTGCTTTCACTACGCGATCTGTGCCTTCTGCGAGGCGACTTCCAAAAAAATGAAGCCCTTGAATTGTTGTGAATTAATTTCGCGATCGCGATTGTGTTTACTGATATTCCCGTAAAAGAAGTCGAAAAACACGTTACAATAGCGGGGTACTGGATTTTCGTGAGACAGGAAGACGATGGACATTAACAACAAAGCCCGCATTCATTGGGCATGCCGCCGTGGTATGCGCGAACTCGATATTTCAATCATGCCGTTTTTCGAACATGAGTACGACAGCTTAAGCGATGACGAAAAACGCATCTTTATTCGTCTGCTGGAATGTGACGATCCAGACCTGTTTAACTGGCTGATGAATCACGGTAAACCGGCCGATGCAGAACTGGAAATGATGGTCCGACTCATCCAGACACGGAACCGGGAACGTGGTCCTGTGGCAATCTGATTTGCGCGTCTCCTGGCGCGCACAGTGGCTTTCCTTGCTGATTCATGGGCTGGTTGCCGCTGTTATTTTACTCATGCCCTGGCCGCTCAGTTACACCCCGTTATGGATGGTGTTACTTTCGCTGGTGGTGTTTGATTGCGTTCGCAGCCAGCGGCGTATTAATGCTCGCCAGGGGGAAATTCGCTTGTTGATGGACGGGCGTTTGCGTTGGCAAGGGCAGGAGTGGAGCATCGTCAAAGCACCGTGGATGATTAAGAGCGGCATGATGCTGCGTTTACGTTCTGATGGCGGTAAACGGCAACATTTATGGCTGGCAGCCGACAGCATGGACGAAGCCGAATGGCGGGATTTACGGCGGATATTGTTGCAACAAGAGACGCAAAGATAAAGATGACGGCAAAGCATATGTGCTAAGCCGTCAGTGACATCAGGCGTAATGCTCTGCCATTTCGTTGAGGATTTGCTCGCACCAGCTCTGAATACGCTCGTCGCTAAGGTCATACTGGTTAGTTTCATCCAGCGCCAGACCCACGAACAGTTGCCCGTCAGCAATCACCGGTTTCGGGCTGGTAAATTCATATCCTTCCGTTGGCCAGTAGCCGACGAACTTTACGCCTTTGGTCGAGAGTTTGTCATGCAGCATACCGAGCGCATCGAGGAACCACTCGCCGTATCCCAGTTGATCGCCAAGCCCATACAGCGCAACAATTTTACCTTCGAGGTTCAGGTCGTCGAGCTGATCCCAGACGGCTTCCCAGTCTTCCTGGATTTCACCAAAATCCCAGGTCGGGATACCCAGAATGAGCACATCGTATTGCTCCATTAATTTCGGGGAGTCGTCCTTGAGGTTATGTAAGGTCACCAGTTCTGGGCCGATAATATCGCGGATTTTTTCTGCCGCCATTTCGGTGTAACAGGTGCTGGAACCGTAAAAAAGACCCATATTCATAACGTAAGCTTCTCGATTCTGCTGTGGCTTTTGTGGCTAGTGTATCAGAATCGCTTTAGTCACGGCACAATAAGGCATAATGGATCAAATGAGTGACCATAAGGGGCGCAAGTGAAACAGGATCTGGCACGCATCGAGCAGTTTCTTGATGCTCTGTGGCTGGAAAAAAATCTGGCTGAAAATACGTTGAACGCTTACCGTCGCGATCTGTCAATGATGGTGGAGTGGTTGCATCACCGCGGGTTGACGCTGGCGACGGCGCAAAGTGACGATTTGCAGGCATTACTGGCAGAACGGCTGGAGGGCGGGTATAAAGCCACCAGCTCAGCGCGTTTGCTGAGTGCAGTGCGCCGATTGTTCCAGTATCTTTATCGCGAAAAGTTTCGTGAAGACGATCCCAGTGCGCATCTCGCTTCACCGAAATTGCCCCAGCGTTTGCCAAAAGATTTAAGCGAAGCGCAGGTTGAACGTTTATTACAGGCACCATTAATTGATCAGCCACTGGAGCTACGCGATAAAGCCATGCTTGAAGTGTTGTATGCTACCGGGCTGCGTGTCTCTGAACTGGTCGGGCTGACAATGAGTGATATCAGCCTGCGTCAGGGCGTAGTGCGGGTCATTGGTAAAGGCAACAAAGAGCGCCTGGTGCCGTTAGGTGAAGAGGCGGTTTACTGGCTGGAAACCTATCTGGAACATGGGCGTCCGTGGCTACTGAATGGTGTGTCAATTGACGTGTTGTTTCCCAGCCAGCGTGCGCAGCAGATGACGCGACAGACCTTCTGGCACCGCATTAAACATTATGCCGTGCTGGCGGGTATCGACAGCGAAAAGCTGTCACCGCATGTGTTGCGTCACGCTTTTGCCACTCACTTATTAAATCATGGTGCGGATTTACGCGTGGTGCAGATGCTACTGGGCCACAGCGATCTCTCCACCACGCAAATTTATACGCATGTCGCTACCGAGCGTCTGCGGCAACTTCATCAACAGCATCACCCGCGGGCGTGATGTCTGAAAAGAACGGGAAGATTTATGAAGAAAGGTTTTATGTTGTTTACTTTGTTAGCGGCGTTTTCAGGCTTTGCTCAGGCTGATGACGCGGCAATTCAACAAACGTTAGCCAAAATGGGCATCAAAAGCAGCGATATTCAGCCCGCGCCCGTAGCTGGCATGAAGACAGTTCTGACTAACAGCGGTGTGTTGTACATCACCGATGATGGTAAACATATCATTCAGGGGCCAATGTATGACGTTAGCGGCACGGCTCCGGTCAATGTCACCAATAAGATGTTGCTAAAGCAGTTGAATGCGCTTGAAAAAGAGATGATCGTTTATAAAGCGCCGCAGGAAAAACACGTCATCACCGTGTTTACTGATATTACCTGTGGTTACTGCCACAAACTGCATGAGCAAATGGCAGACTACAACGCACTGGGGATCACCGTGCGTTATCTTGCTTTCCCGCGCCAGGGGCTGGACAGCGATGCAGAGAAAGAAATGAAAGCTATCTGGTGTGCGAAAGATAAAAACAAAGCGTTTGATGATGTGATGGCAGGTAAAAGCGTCGCACCAGCCAGCTGCGACGTGGATATTGCCGACCATTACGCACTTGGCGTCCAGCTTGGCGTTAGCGGTACTCCGGCAGTTGTGCTGAGCAATGGCACACTTGTTCCGGGTTACCAGCCGCCGAAAGAGATGAAAGAATTCCTCGACGAACACCAAAAAATGACCAGCGGTAAATAATTCGCGTGAAACAACAGATACAACTTCGTCGCCGTGAAGTCGATGAAACGGCAGACTTGCCCGCGGAATTGCCTCCCTTGCTGCGCCGTTTATACGCCAGCCGGGGAGTACGCAGTGCGCAAGAACTGGAACGCAGTGTTAAAGGTATGCTGCCCTGGCAGCAACTGAGCGGCGTCGAAAAGGCCGTTGAGATCCTTTACAACGCTTTTCGCGAAGGAACGCGGATTATTGTGGTCGGTGATTTCGACGCCGACGGTGCCACCAGCACGGCTCTAAGCGTGCTGGCGATGCGCTCGCTTGGTTGCAGCAATATCGACTACCTGGTACCAAACCGTTTCGAAGACGGTTACGGCTTAAGCCCGGAAGTGGTCGATCAGGCCCATGCCCGTGGCGCGCAGTTAATTGTCACGGTGGATAACGGTATTTCCTCCCATGCGGGAGTTGAGCACGCTCGCTCGTTGGGCATCCCGGTTATTGTTACCGATCACCATTTGCCGGGCGACACATTACCCGCAGCGGAAGCGATCATTAACCCTAACTTGCGCGACTGTAATTTCCCGTCGAAATCACTGGCAGGCGTGGGTGTGGCGTTTTATCTGATGCTGGCGCTGCGCACCTTTTTGCGCGATCAGGGCTGGTTTGATGAGCGTAACATCGCAATTCCTAACCTGGCAGAACTGCTGGATCTGGTCGCGCTGGGGACAGTGGCGGACGTCGTGCCGCTGGACGCTAATAATCGCATTCTGACCTGGCAGGGGATGAGTCGCATCCGAGCCGGAAAGTGCCGTCCGGGGATTAAAGCGCTGCTTGAAGTGGCAAACCGTGATGCACAAAAACTCGCCGCCAGCGATTTAGGTTTTGCGCTGGGGCCACGTCTCAATGCTGCCGGACGACTGGACGATATGTCCATCGGTGTGGCGCTGTTGTTGTGCGACAACATCGGCGAAGCGCGCGTGCTGGCAAATGAACTCGATGCGCTAAACCAGACGCGAAAAGAGATCGAACAAGGAATGCAAATTGAAGCCCTGACCCTGTGCGAGAAACTGGAGCGCAGCCGTGACACGCTACCCGGCGGGCTGGCAATGTATCACCCCGAATGGCATCAGGGCGTTGTCGGTATTCTGGCTTCGCGCATCAAAGAGCGTTTTCACCGTCCGGTTATCGCGTTTGCGCCAGCAGGTGACGGTACGCTGAAAGGTTCCGGTCGCTCCATTCAGGGGCTGCATATGCGTGATGCGCTGGAGCGATTAGACACACTCTACCCTGGCATGATGCTGAAGTTTGGCGGTCATGCGATGGCGGCGGGTTTGTCGCTGGAAGAGGATAAATTCAAACTCTTTCAACAACGGTTTGGCGAACTGGTTACTGAGTGGCTGGACCCTTCGCTATTGCAAGGCGAAGTGGTATCAGACGGTCCGTTAAGCCCGGCCGAAATGACCATGGAAGTGGCGCAGCTGCTGCGCGATGCTGGCCCGTGGGGGCAGATGTTCCCGGAGCCGCTGTTTGACGGTCATTTCCGTCTGCTGCAACAGCGGCTGGTGGGCGAACGTCATTTGAAGGTGATGGTCGAACCGGTCGGCGGCGGTCCACTGCTGGATGGTATTGCTTTTAATGTCGATACCGCCCTCTGGCCGGATAACGGCGTGCGCGAAGTGCAACTGGCTTATAAGCTCGATATCAACGAGTTTCGCGGCAACCGCAGCCTGCAAATTATCATCGACAGTATCTGGCCAATTTAGCGTCATCTTCTCTATAAAAAAGAGCGTGGATTGGGTACAATCCCGCTCTTATCACCGCATTTTGACTAGCTCAATAAAAGAAATCAGACCATGTTTGAAATTAATCCGGTAAATAATCGCATTCAGGACCTCACGGAACGCTCCGACGTTCTTAGGGGGTATCTTTGACTACGACGCCAAGAAAGAGCGTCTGGAAGAAGTAAACGCCGAGCTGGAACAGCCGGATGTCTGGAACGAACCCGAACGCGCACAGGCGCTGGGTAAAGAGCGTTCCTCCCTCGAAGCCGTTGTCGACACCCTCGACCAAATGAAACAGGGGCTGGAAGATGTTTCTGGTCTGCTGGAACTGGCTGTAGAAGCTGACGACGAAGAAACCTTTAACGAAGCCGTTGCTGAACTCGACGCCCTGGAAGAAAAACTGGCGCAGCTTGAGTTCCGCCGTATGTTCTCTGGCGAATATGACAGCGCCGACTGCTACCTCGATATTCAGGCGGGGTCTGGCGGTACGGAAGCACAGGACTGGGCGAGCATGCTTGAGCGTATGTATCTGCGCTGGGCAGAATCGCGTGGTTTCAAAACTGAAATCATCGAAGAGTCGGAAGGTGAAGTGGCGGGTATTAAATCCGTGACGATCAAAATCTCCGGCGATTACGCTTACGGCTGGCTGCGTACAGAAACTGGCGTTCACCGCCTGGTGCGTAAGAGCCCGTTTGACTCCGGCGGTCGTCGCCATACGTCGTTCAGCTCTGCGTTTGTTTACCCGGAAGTTGATGATGATATTGATATCGAAATCAACCCGGCGGATTTGCGCATTGACGTTTATCGCGCGTCCGGCGCGGGCGGTCAGCACGTTAACCGTACCGAATCTGCGGTGCGTATTACCCACATCCCGACCGGGATCGTGACCCAGTGCCAGAACGACCGTTCCCAGCACAAGAACAAAGACCAGGCCATGAAGCAGATGAAAGCGAAGCTTTATGAACTGGAGATGCAGAAGAAAAATGCTGAGAAACAGGCGATGGAAGATAACAAATCTGACATCGGCTGGGGCAGCCAGATTCGTTCTTATGTCCTTGATGACTCCCGCATTAAAGATCTGCGCACCGGGGTAGAAACCCGCAACACGCAGGCCGTGCTGGACGGCAGCCTGGATCAATTTATCGAAGCAAGTTTGAAAGCAGGGTTATGAGGAACCAACATGTCTGAACAACACGCACAGGGCGCTGACGCGGTAGCTGGAAGCGCTGAACATCGAAGTCGCCGTTGCTGGCCGCATGATGACCCGCCGTATTATGGGTAAAGCCTCTTTTGTTACCCTGCAGGACGTTGGCGGTCGTATTCAGCTGTACGTTGCCCGTGACGATCTTCCGGAAGGCGTTTACAACGAGCAGTTCAAAAAATGGGATCTCGGCGACATCCTCGGCGCGAAAGGTAAACTGTTCAAAACCAAAACCGGCGAACTGTCTATCCACTGCACCGAGCTGCGTCTGCTGACCAAAGCACTGCGTCCGCTGCCGGACAAATTCCACGGCTTGCAGGATCAGGAAGCGCGCTATCGTCAGCGTTATCTGGATCTCATCTCTAACGATGAATCCCGCAACACCTTTAAAGTGCGTTCGCAGATCCTCTCTGGCATTCGCCAGTTCATGGTAAATCGCGGCTTTATGGAAGTTGAAACGCCGATGATGCAGGTGATCCCAGGCGGTGCGGCTGCGCGTCCGTTTATCACCCATCATAACGCGCTGGATCTTGACATGTACCTGCGTATCGCGCCGGAACTGTACCTCAAGCGTCTGGTGGTCGGTGGCTTCGAGCGTGTATTCGAAATCAACCGTAACTTCCGTAACGAAGGTATTTCCGTACGTCATAACCCAGAGTTCACCATGATGGAACTCTATATGGCTTACGCAGATTACAAAGATCTGATCGAGCTGACCGAATCGCTGTTCCGTACTCTGGCACAGGATATTCTCGGTAAGACGGAAGTGACCTACGGCGACGTGACGCTGGACTTCGGTAAACCGTTCGAAAAACTGACCATGCGTGAAGCGATCAAGAAATATCGCCCGGAAACCGACATGGCGGATCTGGACAACTTCGACTCTGCAAAAGCGATTGCTGAATCTATCGGCATCCACGTTGAGAAGAGCTGGGGTCTGGGCCGTATCGTTACCGAGATCTTCGAAGAAGTGGCAGAAGCACATCTGATTCAGCCGACCTTCATTACTGAATATCCGGCAGAAGTTTCTCCGCTGGCGCGTCGTAACGACGTTAACCCGGAAATCACAGACCGCTTTGAGTTCTTCATTGGTGGTCGTGAAATCGGTAACGGCTTTAGCGAGCTGAATGACGCGGAAGATCAGGCGCAGCGCTTCCTGGATCAGGTTGCCGCGAAAGACGCAGGTGACGACGAAGCGATGTTCTACGACGAAGATTACGTCACCGCACTGGAACACGGCTTACCGCCGACAGCAGGTCTGGGAATTGGTATCGACCGTATGGTAATGCTGTTCACCAACAGCCATACCATCCGCGACGTTATTCTGTTCCCGGCGATGCGTCCAGTAAAATAAGCATTACGTTATGCTCATAACCCCGGCAAATGTCGGGGTTTTTTAATTGTGCTGCGCGAAAGCAGACAACAATTTTCTTGCTTCACTATTGGCTGCCTGCATTACCATCCACGGACTGAACGCCCACGGCGTGGCATCAATACCGTGTAATACATCTGCTAAATCACACCATTGATAATCCATCACTTCATCATCGTTGATCTGTAACGCACTGTTGGTGCGTGCGGCAAATACCGGACACACTTCATTTTCCACAATGCCATTCGGATCGGTGGCGCGATAGCGAAAGTCAGGATAGATAGATTCAGGAGGCGTAATTTCCACGCCAAGCTCATAACGGCAACGGCGGATCACTGCGTCTTCGTTGCTTTCTCCCAGTTGTGGGTGCCCACAAACCGAGTTAGTCCACACGCCAGGCCATGCTTTTTTGCTCAGTGCGCGGCGGGTAACTAATAATTGCCCCTTGGCATTAAACAGCCAACTGGAGAACGCGAGATGTAAGAGGGTGTCTGCCGTGTGTGCGGCATACTTTTCCAGCGTACCCGTGGGAACTCCCTGTGCATTCAATAAAATGACGTGTTCCGTTTGCATAATTTCTCACATGTAATTCTGATCACTCATCATTATAGATAATTGAAGAGTGAAATGATTAACCAAGTGAGCGTTTATCGACAACCGCCCGTTTTGAGCGGATGCCGACAGGTAAAAACCATTTAAAAAAGTAGCATCATATATTTGAAGCGACTTTCAATGGCCATTGCAACACAGTCAGAAATGACAGGAATAGAGAGAGTAAAAAGCAACAGCAGACTGAATATAGCGCGCATTAAAAGATTCATATTATTCTCCATGCTCATTTTTCTTCAGCTTGCGCATCAGAAGCCACATACGTACTGTCCTGACTTTTAAATCTTTATCAGAGACGGATTCCTTCACCAGGTCAGCATGATGCTGATAGCCATTAAAGAAGACGTTCAGCACAACGGCGCTAAGGGTTGCGAGCATAATGCCGCTATGTAGCAGCGGTTGCAGTACGGCCGGTAACTTAGAAAAGAAATCGTGAGAGAGCGTCGGAGTCATGCCAACGCCGAGACTGATCGCCACAATATAGAGGTTGTAACGGTTGGTGGTGTAGTTACAGCGCGACAGAATTCGAATCCCTGTCGCCAGTACCATGCCGAACATCACCAGCCCAGCGCCGCCCAGCACAAATTGCGGAATGGAGGCGACCAGCACCGCCATTTTTGGCACCATGCCAAACAGGATTAATATAATTCCCGAAGAAATACACACCCAGCGGCTATGAACACGCGTCACGCTAACCAGGCCAACGTTTTGTGAAAATGACGTGTGGGGGAAGCTGTTAAACGTTCCGCCTATCATTGTCCCTACGCCATCGACACGCAGCCCGCGAATAATATCGTGTGAAGAGAGTTTACGACCGACTATTTCACCCAGTGCCAGGAACATCCCCATCGACTCGATAAACACGATGATTAACACGGCAGTCATGGTCAGAATGGAAACGGGATCGAAAATCGGCATACCAAACGACATCGGGGTGACAATCGCAAACCACGAGGCATCATGTAGCCCGGATAAGTTGACTTCATTCATCATCCACGAAAGTAAAAAGCCAAATACAATCCCCAGTAATACGGCGACGTTGGACATAAATCCTTTCGCATAGCGAGTAATGAGCAAGATAAAAATTAAGACGGCAAAGGAGATACCTAAATAAACGGGATTACCATATTGCGGATTCCCTTTACCTCCGGCGGCCCAGTCAATACCCACCTGAATGATGCTAAGCCCAATAGAAGTAATAACCACACCGGTAACCAGTGGCGGGAATAAAGGCATCAAGCGACCGATAAGTGGCGCTAATAATGTGGTGATAAAACCCGCGGCGATAGTGGCACCAAAGATCCCCAGCAGGCCGATATCCGGGTTCATCCCAATGGCTATCATTGGTGTTACAGCAGCAAAGGTCACCGACATAATCACCGGCAGGCGGATCCCCATAAAGCGGCCGATACCGATACATTGCAATAATGTGACGATCCCGCAGCAAAAGAGATCCGAGCTAATGAGCATCGCAATAGCTTCTTTTGAGAGGCCCAGTCGGTCACCAATCATAAGAGGAACAGCGACTGCACCTGCGTACATGACAAGGACGTGTTGCAGACCGAGTATGATCAGCTTTCCTGGTGATAATATGCGGTCAACCTCATCAGTTGGGCGGTCTTGCCCAGAAGATGAGGGAAGTTGGGAATCTATGGCGCTCATCAGTGTTTCTCCTTTCGCCCGCCAGAGTAAAAAGCAACCGTTTACGTTAATGAAACTGTCTAAACACATGCTCGTGGAGTGCCAGTTTTTGCGAGGAAGGGGAGTTAGAGACAGGAATTGCGGAGGCAATCACATAATCGTGGTTAAACCACGAAAATGAGAAGAGAACCTAACAATGGAATTATCTGTAATTTTCTCATATTGATATTTCATTAATCATTCTGGCATGTCGTACTCTCGCATTTAATCGTTTTTATCTGGATAGCACTCTTTTGATCGGCAATGTTGAAATAATGAAAGCGGCATAGATTGAGGGGCAATAATTTGAACTCAGTCGCAAAATTATAATTAAAACGGTCATGCTACCTAATATATGCCCGTTTATTGCATCGCGAAATTTGAGAAGACATAACTCATTAAATGAAAGGGATGCAAATGAATAAGTTTATCGCTGCTGAAGCTGCGGAATGTATAGGCTGTCATGCTTGTGAAATTGCCTGTGCGGTGGCACACAATCAAGAAAACTGGCCGCTGAGTCACAGTGACTTTAGACCGCGTATCCACGTTGTAGGGAAAGGCCAGGCTGCGAATCCGGTGGCCTGCCATCACTGCAACAATGCCCCTTGCGTTACGGCTTGTCCGGTTAATGCTCTGACTTTCCAGTCCGATAGCGTACAACTGGACGAGCAAAAATGTATTGGTTGTAAAAGATGCGCAATCGCTTGCCCCTTTGGCGTCGTTGAGATGGTCGATACGATTGCGCAGAAATGCGACCTTTGTAACCAGCGCAGTTCCGGCACGCAAGCCTGTATTGAAGTCTGCCCAACACAGGCGTTACGACTGATGGACGATAAAGGGTTACAGCAGATAAAGGTGGCCCGCCAGCGCAAAACGGCAGCAGGAAAAGCGTCATCAGACGCTCAGCCATCTCGCAGTGCAGCGTTGCTCCCCGTTAACTCGCGTAAAGGCGCAGATAAAATTTCAGCGAGTGAACGGAAAACCCACTTTGGCGAAATATATTGCGGGCTGGATCCACAACAAGCGACTTATGAGAGTGACCGCTGTGTTTATTGTGCCGAAAAAGCTAACTGCAACTGGCATTGCCCGCTGCATAACGCTATTCCGGATTACATCCGTCTGGTACAGGAAGGAAAGATTATTGAAGCGGCAGAACTTTGCCACCAGACCAGTTCCTTACCAGAAATCTGCGGCAGGGTATGTCCACAGGACCGTCTTTGTGAAGGCGCATGTACTTTGAAAGATCACTCTGGCGCAGTCACTATCGGTAATCTGGAACGCTACATCACCGATACCGCGCTGGCGATGGGCTGGTGTCCCGATGTCAGCAAAGTTGTTCCCCGTAGCGAAAAAGTGGCGGTGATTGGCGCTGGGCCAGCAGGGTTAGGGTGTGCTGATATTCTGGCGCGCGCAGGAGTTCAGGTTGATGTCTTTGATCGCCATCCAGAAATTGGCGGTATGCTGACTTTTGGCATACCTCCTTTCAAACTCGATAAAACGGTATTAAGCCAGCGGCGAGAGATATTCACCGCAATGGGAATCGACTTTCATCTTAACTGTGAAATTGGCCGCGATATTACCTTTAGCGATTTAACTTCTGAATATGATGCAGTTTTCATCGGCGTGGGGACTTACGGGATGATGCGAGCTGATCTGCCGCATGAAGATGCGCCCGGTGTCATTCAGGCTCTACCGTTCTTGACTGCCCATACCCGCCAGCTCATGGGGTTGCCGGAGTCTGAAGAGTATCCGCTGACGGACGTGGAAGGTAAGCGAGTCGTGGTATTGGGCGGTGGCGATACGACAATGGATTGTTTGCGGACTTCCATCCGCCTCAATGCCGCCAGCGTGACCTGCGCGTATCGTCGTGATGAAGTCAGTATGCCGGGCTCGCGCAAAGAGGTGGTCAATGCGCGCGAGGAAGGTGTCGAGTTTCAATTCAATGTTCAGCCGCAATATATCGCTTGTGACGAAGATGGGCGTTTAACTGCGGTGGGCCTGATTCGTACCGCCATGGGTGAGCCGGGGCCGGATGGTCGCCGTCGTCCTCGTCCGGTTGCGGGTTCAGAGTTTGAATTGCCCGCAGATGTTCTCATTATGGCCTTTGGTTTCCAGGCGCATGCCATGCCGTGGTTGCAGGGCAGCGGAATTAAACTCGATAAATGGGGCCTGATTCAAACCGGCGACGTTGGGTATTTACCTACCCAGACGCATCTGAAAAAAGTCTTTGCTGGTGGGGATGCAGTTCATGGCGCGGATCTGGTTGTCACTGCCATGGCCGCAGGAAGGCAGGCGGCGCGCGATATGTTAACTCTGTTTGATACGAAGGCATCGTGATGAAATCGTTAATTATCGTTAATCCGGCTGACTGTATTGGCTGCCGTACTTGTGAAGTGGCCTGTGTGGTCGCTCACCCTTCAGAACAGGAGTTGAATGCCGATGTCTTTTTACCCCGGCTGAAGGTACAGCGACTGGACAGCATCAGTGCGCCGGTGATGTGCCATCAGTGTGAAAACGCCCCTTGTGTTGGCGCTTGCCCCGTGGGGGCGCTGACGATGGGCGAGCAGGTGGTGCAGGCCAATTCTGCCCGTTGTATTGGCTGTCAGAGCTGCGTCAGTGCGTGCCCGTTTGGGATGATCACCATTCAGTCATTGCCGGGGGATACCCGGCAACAAATCGTGAAATGCGATCTCTGTGAACAGCGGGAAGAGGGGCCAGCCTGCGTTGAATCTTGCCCAACACAGGCGCTGCAGTTGCTTACTGAAAGAGAACTCAGGCGAGTCCGCCAGCAGCGTATTGTTGCCAGCGGTGAGAATCCTCTCTGAAAGAAATCTCCGCGCTGAAAGGCGCGGAGAATCTATTAGATTGCCCAACCACCCGCGTAAAATGCGACCAGTGCGGCAGTAATGATCACCGTACCAATATTCAGCTTTTGCCATTCGCGTGCAAAGACGCGGCCTACGACCAGTGTCACAAAGCCCAGCATAATACCGGTAACGATATTACAAGTCAGAACGATGAACACGGCACACACCAGGCCAGCCATAGCGTCAATAAAATCATTGAAATCCAGCTTCGAGACGTTACTTAACATCAGCAAACCTACGTACATCAGAGCGGGTGCAGTGGCGTAACCAGGGATCAAAAATGACAGCGGTGATAAGAACAGAATCAGCAGGAATAACGCCCCCACTACGGTTGCGGTTAAACCTGTTTTACCCCCGGCGGCGGTTCCTGCCGCTGATTCGATATAAACCGCTGCGGGCGCTGCGCCCACCAGGCCGGAGAATATTGAACTTACTGAGTCACTGGTCAGGGCTTTGCCGCCGTTGATGATCTGGTTGTCTTTATCCAACAAATTCGCCTGACCGGCGACGGCACGGATGGTGCCAGTAGCGTCGAACACTGCGGTCATCACCAATGCCAGTACACTCGGAAGTACAGTTGGCTGGAGTGCACCCATAATATCGAGGCTGAAAATCAGAGACTTACCATCTTCGCCAGTCAGGCTTGGCATCGCCACCAGACCGTGGTATTTCACCGCTGGGTCAAAGATTAAGCCGATGATCGAAATTGCAATAATCACCAACAAGATCCCGCCGGGTACGCGACACTTCTCCAGGCCGAAGATGACCGCCAGCCCCAGCAAGCTCATCATCACCGGGAAGGAGGTAAACGCACCGAGCGCAACTGGCAAGCCTTCAATCGGGTTTTTGATAACCATACCCACACCGTTAGCAGCAATCAGCAGCAGAAACAGCCCGATACCGATACCTGTACCGTGAGCGATACCCATCGGCAAATTACGTAAGATCCAGGTACGCACACCGGTTACGGAAATGGCGGTGAAGATGACGCCCATCAGAAATACCGCGCCCAGTGCGACAGGAACGCTAATTTGTTGCCCGAGTACCAGACTGAATGCGGTAAACGCCGTCAAGGAAATCGCGCAACCAATCGCCATTGGCAAATTAGCCCATAATCCCATCAGCAACGAGCCGAAGCCCGCGACCAGACAGGTGGCAACAAACACAGCTGCGGGAGGAAAACCTGCTTTGCCCAGCATTCCCGGAACGACGATAACGGAATAAACCATGGCCAGAAAGGTCGTTAAGCCAGCCAGTACTTCCTGACGAACGGTACTGCCACGAGCGGTAATTTTAAAATAATTATCCAGCGCGCCCTGTGGCTTTGGTGCGTCCGGTGTTTGTAGGATGTCTCCAGACATAATGATGTCCTCACGAGGATGTTAAAGTTTTATTATTAGTTGCGTTCGTACACCAGACGACCATCAACGTAGGTGCGGTAGATCGAACGGTCATCGCCCAACGTCATCATCACGAACAATTTGTCGACTAAAGAAACAGAGTTGTCATAGCGCAGCTGCTGTAGCGGAGTGGCGGTGGGTTCCATCACCACGAAATCCGCCTCTTTGCCAGGTAAAAAGTTGCCAATCAAATCGTCAAGGCCCAGAGATTTCGCTCCGCCGAGCGTGGCCAGGTAAAACGCTTCATATGCCGAGAGGCGATAGCCTTGTAATTGCAATACTTTGTAGGCTTCGTTCAGCGTTTGCAGCATGTTGAAAGTGGTTCCGGCACCGATATCCGTTCCCATGCCCACTTTAACTTTCTTCTGCCATGCTTTTTTCAAGTTGAATAAGCCGCTGCCGAGGTAAAGGTTGGAGGTCGGACAGAAAGCAATGCTGGATTTGGTTTCGCTGAGACGATCCCACTCTTTTTCTTCGAGATGGACGCAGTGAGCAAAGACACAGTTTTTACCGGTCAGGCCGTACTGATGGTAAACATCCAGATAACCATCATGGTCAGGATAAAGCGATTTCACCCAGGCAATTTCATCTTTGTTTTCACAGAGATGGGTATGTACCCACGTATCCGGATATTCTTCTTTCAGGCGTTGCGCCATCGCCATCTGTTCAGGAGATGAGGTCGGGGCGAAGCGTGGCGTAATCGCATATAGCAGACGACCATTTTTGTGCCAGCGTTCAATCAGTTCTTTGCTTTGGTGATAGCTGCTTTCGGCAGTGTCGAGCAGATAATCCGGTGCGTTACGGTCCATCATCACCTTACCGGCAATCATACGCATATTGATATGACTGGCGGCTTCAAACAGCGCATCAACGGATTGCGGATGAACAGTGCCAAACACCAGCGCCGTGGTGGTTCCGTTACGTAAAAGCTGCTTGATGAAGAACGCCGACATTTCGCGGGCGTACTCTAAATCCTCATAACGCCGTTCAGTAGGGAAGGTGTGTTTATTCAACCACTCCAGCAATTGCTCACCATAGGCCCCCACCATTTCACTTTGCGGATAATGGATATGTGTATCGACAAAGCCCGGTACTATCAGTTTGCCGCGATAGTCGCGCACGCGAATGGTGTCAGGAATTTGATGCTTTCCGTTTTCCCATTCGCCAAACCATTCCACTTTTCCCTGTTTAATGAGTAATAAACCATCCTCAATAAACCGCAGCGCAGAGGCAATCTCTTCCGGGTTATCGACCGTACGGGTGACATCAATAAAACTGCCTCGTACCGCTTTTAACGTGTGTTCTCCTGACATCATTGACTCCTTTACTGTTAATCCATCTCTTCCGCTGAGGTAATACCAGGCAGAACGTTTTCCTGTCGGTAGCCACCAGGGAGGATAATATTTAATAAAATCGCAGTTAACCCGCCAGCACAAATAGGGTTTTCAACTAATACATAAATAGAGGCTGGCAATATTTTAAAAATTTCGGGATCGTAGGAGACGCCAAGCCCTAAACCTAAAGAAGTGGCGACAATAAGTGTTTCACGGCGCTTTAAACCGTTGGTGATGATGATGCGAATCCCTGCGATGGCAATCATGGAAAACATCAACGTCATTGCGCCTCCCAGAACTGCCGAGGGAATGGTCGTGAAGAAGCCGCCAATCATCGGAAATAAGCCGAGGATAACCAGCATTACCGCGATGGTTCGCCCGACATAACGTGAAGCGACGCCAGTCATCTGAATAACCCCATTATTTTGCGCAAACGTGGTTAATGGTAATGAACCGACAGCGGAGGCGATAACAGAAACCAGACCATCTGCCAGCACGCCGCCTTTCAGTCGGGACTGATACTCTTCCCCCTGAATGGGGCGGCGGGAAACCATTGCCGTGGCGGTGATATCGCCGACTGCTTCCAGCACGCTAAGCAGATAAATCGTGCCAACCACCAGGAACTGATGGAAGCTAAAACTAAAGCCGTATTTGAATGGATGTGGGATGGTGATTAACGGCAAATTGCGCATACTGCTGAAATCCACCATGCCCAGGCATAACGATGCGATATAGCCGACACATAGCCCAATAGCGATCCCTCCCATGCGTAGCAACGGACTGCGACAGCAGTTAAAGCCGATCACCACAATCAAAACCAATAAACCAACGCCGAGATGTTCGTAATTGCCGAAGGTACCGCTGCTTTTGGCAGCAAATCCTCCACCAAAATCAATAATGCCGACTTTAATCAGGCTTAAGCCGATCATCAGTACCACAATACCGCTGACAGTAGGCGTAATAACCCGACGTAAATAGGGCAGGATAAAAGAAGAGCCGACAACCAGAAATGCGCCAACGAAGGAGACGCCGAGAAGCGACGACATGATTAACTCTTCGTGAAAACCGTCGCTTTTCATGCTGCTGCCCAGCGCAATCATGACCGTAACAAATGAAAAATTGACTGACTGAATTGAGAGTAGGCCAGAACCGACGATGCCGTAGCGGTTTACTTGTAACCAGGTACCAATACCAGAGGCGATCATCGCCATTGAAACAAGATAGGCAGTTGTTTCAGCGGAAAGCTGTAAGGCCGCACCCACGATTAACGCGGGGGTTACCATCGGAACGAAAATTGCCAACAGATGGGTAATGGCACCAACGAGAGCCTGATGAAAGGGAGGGCGATCCTCCAGTTCAAATATAAGGTCAGAACCTGCATGGTTTATATCAGACATCCCTTCACTCCTTTTAAAGTAAATTTGATCATCTGAATTAGTAAAATAAATTCCCACGAATTTGGGGCGCAGGACGCCTTGAGAACGGCTTATCTCATTTTCGCAGTCACTATTTAGTCATCGTTCAAACAGAGAAACAGGCCGCCGAAGCGGCCATTTATTACTTATATTTTTTCCAGCGCGGTGAGTATTTTCTCCGGTGTGAAATGCCATTCGCGTAACCAGATGCCGCAGGCATCGTGAATTGCGGTAGCAATCGCCGGAGCTGCGCCATTTACACCGATTTCCGAGATCGATTTCGCCCCGAACGGGCCGACTTTATCGTCGCTCGGCACCAGCACAGCGCGGAAATCACGCGGAATGTCACCAATTTTCGGTGCGCCGTAACTGCGTAAATCACGCGTTAACGGGTGACCTTCGGCGTCATAAATGATCTCTTCGCTCATACTGTGGCCGATAGCTCGCAGGGTAGCACCGTAGATTTGTCCCAATGCTAATTCCGGGTTGACCGGTGTACCGCAGTCCAGCAAGGCGTAGAATTTATCCAGGCGGATTTCACCCGTACGCGTGTTGACGGCAACTTCAGCGAAGTTTGCGCCATACGGGAAGGCGAAATCAGGCGTGATATAACTGCCAGTTCCCACCAGTGAACCAAAGCCGGTGCCGGTTTCGCCTTTATGAGCAATATCCCCGAAGCTGACTTCGCCTTTCTTGCCGCGCACGACGCCCGGCGTTGCCAGTTGAACATCTGCCACTGCCTCACCCAACATTTGCGCGCCGTGGAACAGAATTTTCTCCCGCAGATTTTCCGCTGCCAAACGCGCCGCGTTACCTGAGAAGCAAGTACCGGACGAGGCATATGCGCCTTTATCAAACAACGCATGATCGGTATCACCGGAGATAACATGCACGTCCTGCGGTGGGCAATGCAGCACTTCTGCTGCCAGTTTCGTCACCACAGTATCCAGACCAGTACCAATATCCGCACCGCCAGAATGAACGATAAAGGTGCCGTCCGATTCCAGTTTGATCATGCAGTTAGCCTGATCGATATCCGGGATACCCGATTTCTGCATGATAATGGCGACGCCGCGACCGATGTGCCAGTCACCATTTTGCGGTTTCGGTGACGACCATTGGATCATCTCGCGACCCTGACGCAGGATCTCTTCTAGTGCACAGCTGGCGGCGGAAGGAACGGAGGTCGGCGCTTTACCTTCACCGATTGCACCGAGAATTTTCAGCTCTTGCCCTTCGTGTACCCGGTTACGTTCGATAATTTCCAGTTGGTCGATCTGTAACTGTTCAGCCAGTTCCGCTAATGCCATGGTGATAGCGAAGTTACCTTTCGGTGCGCCATAACCCTGATAAGCACCATTTGGGCAAATGTTGCTGTAGTAGGTGGTGACCTGGAAATCGACGTTATCGCACGGATATAACGGCAGCGACAGCGCCGGTCCGTTACACGGTACGGTGAGTGAGTGGTTGCCGTAAGGGCCAGTGTTGGCGCGGAAATCCATCTTCACTGCCGTCAGGCGACCATCTTTTTTCGCTCCCAGTTTGACGGTGACTTTCGCGACGTGACGAGAGGTGTTAGCAATAAACTCTTCTTCACGGGTGTAGCGGAACAGTACCGGACGCCCGGTCACGCAGGTTGCCCAGGCGCACACTTCTTCCAGCAGGATGTCCTGTTTGGAACCAAAACCGCCGCCAACTCGCTCTTTAATGACATGAACTTTATGCTGTTTCATGCCCACGAGGCGCGCGACCTGGCGGCGTAAGTGCCATGGTACCTGGGTGGAGGCGTGGATAACCAGACGATCGCCGTCCATCCGGGTAAAGCAGATATGTGTTTCAGTCGGGCACTGCTGCGCCTGCGTTGAGTTATAGGTTCGCTCAATGATCACATCGGCATCGGCAAAGCCTTTGTCCATATCGCCAATATGACCATGAATACTAGCGGCGATATTTTTGCGAGGGCGAGAACCGATCGGGAAGTTGATGATCATATGCTCGCCGCGCTGGGCTGCATGGCTGTTATCGTCTTCCAGAGTATCTGGCGCACCAGCAACATACACCACCGGTTCATCGTGCACGACAGGCGCATCTTCCGCCATTGCTTCGTCGATCGACATTACCGGCTTAAGCACTTCATATTCAACCTCGATGAGTTTCAATGCTTCGAGCGCAATTTCTTCACTTTCAGCGACCACCGCAGCGACGCGATCGCCGACGTGACGCATTTTTTTGCCGAACATACGGCGGTCAAGCGGTGACGGTTCCGGTGCGCTCTGACCCCCCGGGGTATAGTAGATATCAGGGCAATTCAGGTGAGTAATAACGTGAACGACGCCCGGTAAGGCTTCAGCTTTGCTGACATCCAGATGAGTAATCAGTGCGTGAGCGTGTGGGCTACGTAACATTTTAATGACGCAGGCGTCAGCCGTTACGCGGTCTTCAACATAGCAGGGTTTCGCCTGCACCATTTTCGCGGCATCAGTTTTAGGATAATGCTTGCCAATGACTTCAAGGTCGTCACGGAAAGTCGGAGCGATATCAATGGTGGCCTGCGGATTATTTTTACGTGCAACCGCCAGTTCAATGACCTGATAGTATTGCTGCCAGCCAGCATCGCGGCTGAACAAACCAGAAAGCGCGTCGTCGATCTCTTCGCGGGTAGGTGCGGCGATGCGATCGAGAAGATCGGTGATAATCAGAGCTGCAGCTGGATCGTTATAACCAGACTGCACCACGCCAACATCAACCATTGCCTGTTGAACCAGACTTAACTCGTTCCATTTGCCCAGAGATTCTGCGGTACGAATATCTGCCTTCTCTAACTGTGCGGCAATAAGCAAGGACGCGTTAACGATATTACCGTTAAAGATGATTGCGTCAGAACCGGCAAACCCGAAACCATCATCACTGTTGCGTACAGAGTGCATTCCCATGTTAAACAACAGCTTTTGCACGTTTTCGCCTGGATTAACGGTTAGCTCCTGAGGCGCGCCATTTAAAGTAAAGTGGATGATCATACGGCTTCCTCCCCAGCCTGTTGGCAGTCGGCATACAGGTCGGCTACCAGAACTCCCGTGATATAGCGTTTATAGGCCACGCTGCCCCGCAAATCTTCCTGCGGGAAAATGGCGTTGGCGACAGCCTGTTCAAGTGCATTGCCTTCCAGATTTTGTTTTTCGACATCATGCAGACGCAGTGCTTTACTGGCGACGCCATCCAGCGCAATTCGCATACCGTCGTGGTCTGTCATTGCAACGGCTGCCGTCACGACGGTTAAACCTGCCTGAGAACGGCTAATTTTGCGGGTCGCACAGGTGCGATACGGATCTTTAATGATAATTTCGGTTAGCAGGCGATCGCATGGGCAGGCCAGGTAGTCCTCGATTGACAGCGTTTCGCCGTTGCCAAAAACCAGTTCAGCATCCAGTGCCAACAGGACGGGAAGCAGCACCGACTCTTCCTGGCGGGCGGCGATTTCACCACCAATGGTCGACTGATTACGAACATGGCGTGAGTAAACAAAACCGAGGGCTTCACGCAGCGCTGCAGGAATAAATCGCGCATCACGCAGTGGCTGCAAGCGAGACATTGCGCCAATCCGCAGTGCACCGTTATCCCAGTCAACCCAGTCCAGTTCCAGATCCTGTAAGGAAATGGCAATCTTTTTATCGGTACGGGTTGGTGTAGCATTGAGTTTGCTGCCCCCGGCGAACCAGACGGCTTCATCCTGGTAGCGGCGCTTCAGTTCCAGCGCCTGTTCGACAGAGTCGGGCCTGAAAAATTGTTCAATCATCTTCTTTCCTTATTTAACCCTCTTCCCTGCGGGAAGAGGGCATCTGTCATTTATGCCAGCGCATCCATCCGACGCCACATACTGGCAGCGGCTTTTCTGGCTTGTGCATAAATGGAATCGCAATCGAAGTTAAACTGACGGTCTTCATAGACCATCACACCATTGACCATCACGCTGTGAACGCTGCCTGAGCCCATACCGAAAGCGATATGCCCGGCGATATTGTCTGCCAGCAGCGGCGTCGGCGAGTTGTAATCGCAAATGGTTAAATCAGCTTTGTAACCGGCTTCCAGAAGCCCAAATTTCGCGCCAAAGTTGCGGCTCATCAGTTCGTTACCGTTAGTCAGGGCTTTGGCAAAACTGTCAGGCCACAGCGGACCACCCGCATCGCGATGTTTAAAGAAGGCAAATTTCATCTCTTCAAACATGTCCGAACCAATGCCGTCCGTTCCCAACGCCAGATTGCGGATGTCGCTAAGGTGATGGTTGTAGCCGACATGGTTGTTCATGTTTGAACGGGCGTTATGCACCAGGAACGCATCGCGCTGATTGAGTAGGGTGATGTCATCTTTCGACAAGTACAGCCCATGAGCGACCAGCGTTTTGCTGTCGATGAGATCGAATTGCGCCAGTCGTGCCAGCAGGTCTTTGCCGTACCAGTGGTGACTGTAGGAAACGTCGTAAAGGTCTTCCGCAGCGTGAATATGCAAACCACGGCCTGTGGCTTTCACGGCTTCACGCAGCATCTCCAGACCGGCATCCGGCACGGTAAACGGCGCGTGAGCACCGATATGTGCTTCCACCAGATACGGCTCGCTTGTCGCTTTCTTCGCCTCATCAATCAAACGGGCGAAACGGATGTTTTCTTCTACACCTTCCTGCAACTCTTTGATGCCGTTGTTACGGTCAGTAGTTTCAAAACAGGTCATCGCGCGCAGGCCAACTTTTAAAAATGCGTCGCGCAATGTGGAGAGCGACCCGCCGATATACGCCGGAGAGGCATGGTGATCGATAACCGATGTACATCCGCTCTTAATCGCTTCCAGGGAACAAATCAGTCCGCTGTAATAGAGCGACTCTTCATCAAGGGCGCGATCGAGCCGCCACCAGAGATTTTTCAGCGTTGAGATGAAATCCGGGCAAGGGGCGATGTTTGCCATAATTCCGCGGGAAAGCCCCGAGTAAAAATGGTTGTGCGAGCAGACAATCCCTGGCATCACAATCCGGCCATGCATCTCTTTGAAGCTGGCGTCGGGGTAGCGTTGCGTCAGGGCATCGCCGATAGCGACAATCACATCGTTTTCGATGGCGATATCAACGCCTTCCTGCACTTTTGCCGGGTGTAGCTGTACCGCAGTGACATTCTTCAGAATCAACATGATTACACCTCCACGCGGCCCAGCAGATAATGATGATGCTGGTGGACATGGCTGATGATGCGGCACATATCGTTCAGCTCCGGTGGTACGTTGTTAAACTGACCTTTGCTGTCGATGTTTAACACCCAGCTTTGGTTATTCAGACGTACTCGTACCCGGCAATCTTCCACAAGGAAGCCTGGGTTGCTGCTGTTATCAAAGTCTTGCGCCAGGCTGAAGACGGTGATTTTGTCTTTGTACGGTTTACCGTTCCACGGACAGAACTGAGCGCAGTTGCCGCATTCGTTACAGTAAGCGTCGAGGTGCAGCGTCTGGAAACGGTTCTGGAAGCCTGGGACCGCAATGGAGACGTTGGCGCGGTTCGGGCAGACATCCACACACTTGCTGCAAACGTAGTTACATTCGAGGCAGCGAGCGGCTTCCTGGGCGACAAACGCGTCACGATCGTCACTGTTCACCAGCGTGATAGAGATATCGCCTTTACGTTGATAGATTTCCGCTGGATTGACGTTGTTCCAGTATTTATCGTTCTGGTGGGAACGGATATTTTCCCGACTAAGGATGGCATCGGTCGCCCGACGCGCGGTTCCGACAGCAGCGACAATGGAGGATGGTCCGCGCTGTACGTCGCCGATCATAAAGACGTCAGTCAGACGAGTTTCGCCATTATGGTCGACGTCTGGCCAGCCGTTTTTGTCCAGCGGCACGCCCATCGCATTCAGGGCTTCAGTATCCTGCTGTTCACCAATGGCGGTGATCAGGCTGTCTACAAGCAGTGTTACTGTTTCATTGGTTTCAACCGGACGACGACGACCTTTCTCATCCGGTTCGCCAAGCGACATAACGCGCAAGGTTAAGGTGCCATCAGCATCGAAACGTTCCGGATTATTCAGGAAACGGAACTCTACGCCGTCGTGCAACGCTTCTTCATACTCTTCGCGCCATGCGGGCATCTCTTGTAGTGAACGACGGTAAACGATCGTTGCTTTTTCTACGCCTGGAACGCGTAACGCCGCACGAGCGCAGTCCATTGCGGTGTTACCCGCCCCGACAACGACCACATGTTTGCCCAGCTTGAGCGCTGTACCCTTGTTGTATTCACGCAGGAAGGGGAGTGATTTCCAGACATTTTGGTTGTCGCCCGCCAGTTTCACACCGCTATTTTTATCAGTGCCGGTGGCAATCAGAACATAGTGGAAGCCCTGATTTTTTAACTGCTCAATGGTTAAATCGGGTGAGCAGCCATACTCAAATTTCACGCCGTGAGCGGCAACAAAATCGATATCGTGCTGAATTAACTCTGCAGGAATACGGAACTGAGGAATGATATTTTTCACCACGCCGCCCGCATTGGCTTCGCGTTCAAACAGCGTAACCGGATGGCCCGCTCTGGCAAGGAAGTAACCTGCTGCCAGACCCGCCGGACCTGCACCAATCACGGCAACCGGATGGCGTGAACCAGAACCGGCTGGTTTGTGCCAGCGTTGCTTATATTCATCCCAACCTTTTTCCAGCGCGACTTTTTTCAGTTCGCGGATATTCAGCGCACTGTCGTAATCCAGGCGGGTACAGTTGTATTGGCACTGGTGATCGCAAATATGACCGGTAATGGCGGGCAGGGCGTTGCGTTGGTAGATAAGTTCCAGCGCGTCGGCATAGCGGTGTTCGCCAAGCAGACGGATGTATTCCGGAATATCTTGCTTGATAGCGCAGGCAGTAACACAGGGGGCAACGTAGCAGTCGGTCAGCGGCAGGTCTTCTGCCACTTCAATACGCTCTTCTGGCTTCCAGTGTTTCTGGGTGTATTCCATGGTTAGCGCGTCTGCTGCCAGTCTGTTCAGTCGTTCGACGTCAACATGGTCAAGTCCCCAGGCGTCGGAGCCTTCCAGCTCGCGCATGCAGGCACTTAAGCGCAGATAGCCACCAGGTTTCAGCAGGTCGGTTGCCATCGTGATAGGGCGAATACCAGTATCAAAAATATCGCGGATAGTCAGCTGACTGGCACCACCGGAATAAGAAATGGGCAGTTTGCCGTCAAAGGCGCGTGAGAGAACTGCTGCAACATTGATGGAGAGCGGGAACAGCGCACGGCCTGACATATACATCTCTTCACCGGGCAGTGCGCCTTTATTGTTGATGGTGCCGAGAGTGTTAGTCAGTTTTACGCCAAAGCCGAGTGATTTTTCTTTTGCCAGTGCCATCAGGCGTTCCAGCATTTCCAGCGCTTGCGTCAGCTTGAGGTCGTGATCAAATGACTCTTCTTTTAAGCCTATGTAACCGAAACCGCAGACATCGAGGATCTCACGAACACGCGCGTACCCCAGTAAGGTTGGGTTAAGTTTGACAAAGGTGTTGAGCCCTTTTTCTTCCAGCATGTAACGGCAAATGGCTTCGATTTCATGCGGAGGACAGCCGTGCATGGTGGAGAGGGTGACGCCCTGCACCATACCGGTGGGGATGCGAGCGGGTAAAGCTTGCAAGCTTTCGCGTTTTTCCTGCAATCCGTGGCGGGCTAAAAATGCGTCATCCTGGAGTAATTTATTCAGCGTATCGCGATATTGCGCGAATTTCGGATGGTCAGATGCGTCCATCATATTGTCGATGAACTGTTGCATCGGCGGTTGCTTAATACCTTCAAGGTTGTAACCGACGCTCATATTAAAGATGAACGATTTACCGGAATCAGAAGGTTGGAACATCGCTTCGAGAAGGTGCAGGGCAAACCAGGCTTTGAGGTATTCATCCCAGGCTTTAAGCAGGGTAAATTCGGTAGACCATTCGGTGTTAAAGCACTCGTCTTCGGCATCAATACAGGGCTTTTCCAGCTCCAGGCGGTCAAGAATTTGGACGGTTTTTAGTTCGATGAAACGTCCGCCAGTCAGCCAGGAAGTGACAATATTTTGCGCGAGCTGCGTGTGCGGGCCAGCGGCAGGGCCGACGGGAGTGGCACAGGTTTCACCGAAGACGCTAACAGTTTTACCTTTTACAGGTGAGTAAAACTGTTGCTCGGGAATACCAAAGATTGAGCGTTGTTGTTGGTATTCATCAAATATGCGCGTCAAAAGTTCCTCAAACGGAATGGGACGCATAATATCCCCCATAACCCTCTCCTTAGCTTATACAGATATCATTGAGTGACCGGTGTTGAGAAATCCGGTGGTTTAGGGGGATAGAGCAACAATCGCACCACTCTTGCCAGGTTTGGCGGGAAATATAAAAAAATGTGAGGCGGCTCGAAACTTAAGGGCTTTTTGTGAATGAACTCACAGGTGCCAAATGAGAATTAAAATCACTCCTGAAAATTATTATTGCCAGCCCATTTATCACTTTTTCTCTTTTCTCAAAATCAGTGATTCCTTATCATTATGATAAAGAGTGCTGGAGGGATTAAATATTTGAACGCAATCGTTTAACTACATTTTCTAAATTTTAGTATACCTTTTTTGCGCTGTAATAAAGTCGTCCGGAGTATCAATATCTAAAATTATTTCTGCATTTTCTATTTCGACGGAATAATGATCTCCCATAAGGAGTGCCTGACGCATATTGGTGACATTGGGTCGCTGGATTGCCTGCATCAGGCATGGTTTTGACACTAAAATCGGATGGCCGGGGATGCCATTATGGAGTGGCAGTATTGCGCCATCATTTCGTACCGACCAGATTTTTCTAAAAATATCAATGGTGAGGGTTGGCATGTCACCATGGGTGAGAAAACAATGTTCTGTTTGCACTGCGGGTACTGCGGCCTTGACGGATGTTAGTAAACCCTGCGCATAATCTGGGTTGTGAATAATAGTGATATTGCTCTGGTTCGCATAACGTTCGTGCAGTTCATTACCACGATAGCCGGTGACTAAAATAATTCGGCTACAAAACTGCAACGCATTTTTGATACTTGTATCAAGAATTGTTCCCTGTTGCCAGGGTAACATCATTTTCCATTGCCCCATTCTTGATGATAATCCGGCAGCGGTAATTATACAGTCGATGGCTGACATAGTGGTTCCATTATTTATAGGGGCTAATAACGCCTGATAATTGCGTTACTTCCTGATGGATTAAGTTGGGGATAATTTATCCCAGAGAGGTCATAAAGACTCGTGAAAAGTATAGTTGACCCATCGGTATTATTCATTGATTTAGGTGCGCAGAAACGTCCCACTGTGATTTCTGTTGTTGGTGCTGGGGGGAAAACCAGCTTGCTTTTTTGGCTGGCAGAACTGCTCCAGGCTAGCGGCAGGCGTGTGTTAATCACGACGACGACACATATGTTTATGCCAACGTCTCACTGGCCCGTGGTTTTCTGTCGTGATCCCGCCATGCTTCCTCATGCGTCTCTTACATCCCCCATTTCATTTTGTTTTCACAGTTGGAAAGCGAACCAGGGAAAAGTGCAGGGATTTACGCCAGAAGCGATTGATGCACTGGTGCAACGACCAGAGTGTGACGTAATTCTCATTGAAGCAGATGGCTCGCGTGGAATGCCGTTAAAAGCGCCTGATGAGCACGAACCTTGCATACCCAAAAGCAGTTGCTGCGTGATTGCTGTGATGGGAGGACATATTTTGGGCGCGAAAGTGAGCACAGAAAATGTCCATCGCTGGTCGCAGTTTGCTGAGATTACCGGGTTAACACCTGATGCAACCTTGCAACTGAGCGATCTCGTTGCGCTGGTTCGCCACCCTCTGGGGGCGTTTAAAAACGTACCGCAAGGTTGTCGGCGAGTCTGGTTCATTAACCGTTTTTCTCAATGTGAGAATGCGATTGCGCAAAGCGAGTTCCTTCAACCGCTGCAACAACACGACGTAGAGGCAATCTGGCTGGGCGATATACAAGAACATCCTGCAATCGCGCGCAGATTTGTGAATTAGCGGCCCGGGTATTCCGGGTTACTGAAAGGATATCCATTGAGGTTGGTATGAATATTTTCACAGAGGCTGCAAAACTCGAAGAGCAAAATTGTCCGTTTGCGATGGCGCAAATTGTTGATAGCCGAGGCTCGACCCCCCGCCATTCTGCACAAATGTTAGTGCGCGCCGATGGTTCTATCGTCGGTACAATTGGTGGCGGAATGGTTGAGCGGAAGGTGATTGAAGAGTCGCTTCAGGCATTGCAGGAACGTAAGCCGCGATTATTCCATGGACGTATGGCTCGTAACGGTGCGGATGCTGTCGGGTCAGATTGTGGAGGTGCAATGTCAGTATTTATCAGCGTCCATGGTATGCGTCCACGTCTGGTGTTGATTGGCGCGGGGCATGTCAACCGGGCGATAGCCCAGAGTGCGGCGCTATTAGGATTTGATATTGCCGTTGCTGATATTTATCGCGAAAGCCTCAATCCTGAACTATTCCCACCATCAACCACGCTTCTCCATGCTGAGTCGTTTGGTGCGGCAGTGGAAGCACTGGATATTCGCCCTGATAATTTTGTCCTGATTGCCACGAATAATCAGGATCGTGAAGCCCTCGACAAACTCATTGAACAGCCCATTGCATGGTTGGGGTTGCTGGCAAGTCGTCGCAAGGTTCAGCTTTTCCTGCGTCAATTGCGTGAGAAAGGCGTGGCTGAAGAACATATTGCCCGTTTACATGCGCCCGTTGGTTACAACATAGGTGCGGAAACGCCGCAGGAGATCGCCATCAGCGTGCTGGCAGAAATATTACAGGTGAAAAATAACGCGCCGGGTGGGCTGATGATGAAACCTTCTCATCCTTCCGGACACCAGCTGGTGGTGATTCGCGGTGCGGGAGATATCGCCAGTGGTGTGGCGCTACGTCTGTATCATGCGGGTTTTAAAGTGATCATGCTGGAAGTGGAAAAACCGACAGTGATTCGTTGTACCGTGGCGTTTGCCCAGGCCGTGTTCGATGGCGAAATGACGGTCGAAGGCGTCACTGCTCGCCTGGCAACCAGCTCTGCGGAAGCGATGAAACTTACCGAACGCGGATTCATTCCTGTGATGGTAGATCCCGCCTGTTCATTGCTTGATGAACTGAAACCGCTTTGCGTGGTGGACGCTATTCTGGCGAAACAGAATTTGGGAACGCGGGCAGATATGGCACCAGTAACAATCGCGCTTGGGCCGGGCTTTACTGCTGGGAAGGATTGTCATGCGGTAATTGAAACAAATCGCGGGCACTGGCTCGGTCAGGTGATTTACTCTGGTTTTGCGCAGGAGAATACCGGTGTTCCTGGCAATATTATGGGGCATACCACCCGACGGGTGATCCGTGCTCCTGCTGCAGGCATTATGCGATCCAACGTGAAATTAGGCGATCTGGTGAAAGAGGGCGATGTGATTGCCTGGATTGGTGAGCATGAAATTAAAGCACCGTTGACGGGGATGGTGCGTGGCTTGTTGAACGACGGCCTGGCAGTGGTTGGTGGTTTTAAAATTGGTGATATCGATCCTCGTGGTGAAACCGCTGATTTCACCAGCGTTTCTGATAAAGCCCGGGCGATTGGCGGCGGCGTACTTGAGGCGTTAATGATGTTGATGCATCAGGGCGTGAAAGCGACAAAAGAAGTGCTGGAAGTGGCTTAAATGAAAATGGCCGGATGGTATTACCCACCCGGCCTGAGACTGATGACAAACGCCAAATTGCCTGATGCGCTACGCTTATCAGGCCTACAAGTGCATTGCAATCTATTGAATTTGCGATGTTTTGTAGGACGGATAAGGCGCTCGCGCCGCATCCGGCATCAACAAAGCGCACTTACTTGACAATCTTTGGCCGGATGGTATTACCCACCCGGCCTTTAAATTACTGACAAATCACCGTTCCTGTTTTGCCTTCAATCCCTTCTTTCGCTTTGCTCAATACGGTAATCAGTGCTTCACGACCTGCGCGAGAGCGAGCAAACGAGGCGGCAGCTTCCACTTTAGGCAGCATAGAACCTTTCGCAAAATGACCTTCTTCGATAAAGCGTTCAGCATCACTTAATGACAGGCGATCGAGCCACTGTTCATTCTCTTTACCGAAGTTAATGGCCACTTTTTCTACCGCAGTCAGAATGATCAGCATATCGGCATCAATCATTTCTGCTAAACGGGCGCTGGCCCAGTCTTTATCGATAACCGCGCTGGCACCACGCAGATGGTTACCTTCACGAATAACAGGGATACCACCACCGCCAACGGTGATCACCACCTGACCTGCATCTACCAGAGCTTTAACCGTTTCTTTTTCAATGATATCAACCGGTTTTGGCGAGGCAACAACACGGCGATAGCCGCGACCAGCATCTTCTTTCAGAGTGTAACCCTGTTTTGTCAGTTGCTCTGCTTCTTGCTCGGTAAAGAACGAACCGATCGGCTTGGTCGGGTTGAGGAATGCCGGATCGTTAGCGTCGACTTCGACCTGAGTAACCAGCGTTGCTACAGGTTTATTAATGCCCCGAGAAAGCAGTTCTTCTCTTAAAGCGTTTTGTAGATCGTAACCAATATAACCCTGGCTTAATGCAACACAGACAGACATCGGCAGCATTGGCGAGTGCGCTTCAGTTTTTGCGGCAGCTTCAAAGGCCTGGTTAATCATGCCCACCTGCGGCCCGTTACCATGAGTGACGATAACTTCATGTCCCTGGGCAATTAAATCAACAATTGCCTGAGAAGTAATTTTTACCGCTTTCATTTGCCCGGCCAGGTCATCGCCCAGCGCATTCCCGCCCAGGGCGAGAACAATTTTCTTACTCATTTTTCCTCACTCATCATTCTTGATTGTGTATAGATCCCTGGCAGTGGTTAGAGCACGGGAGGGACAAACGGTTTGCGTCGCAGGAAACGACCTCGCCCGGCTTTGCCTGTAAAGGTGCCGTCACAGAAAATCGTTTCACCACGGGATAAGGTTCTGACAATCGCGCCCTGACAGGTAAAACCCTCCCATGGCGAGTAGTCGGCGTTGTCGTGGAGATGGCGATGCTGAATTTGTTGGCTCTGACGTGGGTCGATAATCACCACGTCGCCGTCGGAACCGGGCGCTAATAATCCTTTTTGCGGCCACAGGCCAAACAGCCTGGCGGGCATTGCGCTGGTTAATTCAACAAAGCGTTCCGGTGTTATACGTCCCGTCATCACGCCACTGGAAAACAGTAACTGCATGCGGTTTTCCACACCGGGTAAGCCATTTGGGCAGCGACTGAAATCGCCTTTAGAAATTTGCAGGCGTTGAGCCATCGAGAAGGTGCAGTGATCGGTTGCCACCACGTCAATCGCACCATCGCTGATGCCACACCACAGTTTGTCCTGCTCGCGTACGTTACGCAGCGGTGGGCTAAGAATGAACTTCATGCCATCTTCTGTATCGTAACTGCGTTCGTCCAACAGGAGATATTGTGGGCAGGTTTCAACCCAGACTGGCTGGTGATTCGCACGGGCAAGACGCAGATAATCCAGACCTAAGCCGTTAGACAGGTGCACGATATAGAGCGGGGCGTTACCGGCAATTTGTGCCAGGTTAATCATGCGGGCGATGGCTTCCGCTTCGCATTCCAGAGGGCGACTCAAGGCGTGATAGCGCGGCGCGGTTAACCCTGCGGCGATAAACTCCGCCCGCTTGCTGGCGATAGCCGCATCATTTTCCGGGTGCACGGTGGTCAGCGCGCCGGATTCATGCAGACGGCGTAATGCCTGCAAAACCTCGTCATCGTTGAGTTTGTATTGATAGGTTAAATAGAGTTTAAAACTGCTCAGTCCTTCCTCGACCATCATCGGGATTTCGTCGAGGATTGCGTGATTAATGTGCTGGATCACACCGTGAAAGCTGTAATCGATGACCGCTTTATGGGCGGCATAACCACGATAAACCTCCAGTTGATGGCGTAACCGACAGCCGTTTGGGCCAAATCCCATATGGTCAATAATGGTTGTTGTACCGCCACACGCAGCTGCGCGGGTACCGGTAAAAAAATCATCACAACTGCGCGCGATGCCGACATCAATATTGAAATGCGTATGGACATCCACGCCGCCAGGGAAAACGTAACAGCCAGTGGCATCAATTTCTTCATACGGGAGCTGCGGCGAAATATTGTTGCCCAACTGGCGAACAATCCCGCTTTCAATCAGCAAATCCTGTTTGGCTTGTCCATCTGCGTTAACGACAGTGCCGTTTTTGATCAATACGCGCATAGCAAACTCCAAAAACCCTCCGGCGAACCGGAGGGGAATAAGTGAAGAGTAATTATTCGGTTGCCAGCCAGCTTAACGGGATTGCAGCGTACATCGCGGCACAGGTCACCAGGTGAGATTTCCAGGTTTTTTCGTTAGGTGCATGCGCTTCAGGTTCTTTACCCGGGCCAAAGCCGATCACCGGAATGCCGTGACGGCCCATGATAGATACGCCGTTAGTTGAGAAGGTCCACTTATCAACAACCGGCGCTTTGCCAAACAGCCCTTCGTAGGCATTCACCAGTGCTTTAACGGTGAAGTGATCTTCTTCCACTTTCCAGGTCGGGAAGTAGCATTCGGTTGGGTAAACCAGGCCAGTCCAGGACGGACGGTCGTAGTTGTACATAGAAACAACCGCGTTAGCTTTCTGTACTGCAGGCAGGGCGCGGATTTCGTCCAGCGCGCCTTCCCAGGTTTCGCCCCAGGTCAGACGGCGGTCAATAGAGACGGCGCAGCTATCTGCTACAGCGCAACGGCTTGGGGATGTGAAGAAGATTTCAGAAACGGTGAGGGTGCCTTTGCCGAGGAATTCGTCATAACCCAGACGTTGGGAGAGTTCTTGTAATTCGCCAAGAATCGGACCCATTTTGAAAATGGCGTTGTCACCGCGTTCTGGCGCAGAACCGTGGCAGCTAACACCCTGAACATCAATACGAATTTCCATACGACCGCGCTGACCACGGTATACCTGGCAGTCGGTTGGTTCGGTACTGACCACAAATTCCGGGCGAATGCCGGATTGTTCAATAATGTACTGCCAGCACAGACCGTCGCAGTCTTCTTCCTGCACAGTACCGGTAACCAGCAGGGTATATTCATCTTCCAGACCGAGGTCTTTAATGATTTTACCGGCATAAACCATAGATGCCATGCCGCCTTCCTGGTCGGAAGTACCGCGACCACCGATTAGCTCATCAGTTTCCATGCCTTCGTACGGATCGAAGTCCCAGTTTTTGATGTTGCCAATGCCGACGGTATCGATATGAGCGTCCATTGCCACCAGACGCGGGCCGTGGCCGATATAACCGAGAACGTTGCCCATCGGGTCGATTTCAACTTTATCGAAGCCGACTTTTTCCATCTCTTCTTTAATACGATGTACTACGCGTTTTTCGTCGCAGCTTTCACTGGGAATAGCAACCATGTCGCGCAGGAAGCGAGTCATGTCCGCCTGGTAATCTTTTGCTTTTTCAAGAATCAGTTTGAATGGAATATTCTTAGCCATTATTTTTCTCCAGATTTTTTACTCCCCGTTTTGCAGGGAGTAGTTCCAATAGGGTGATTAAGGTGCTACAGCGTGTTTGCCTTCCCAGACAACTTCGCGGTAGTGCTTCACGTCGGTGTCGCCTTCAGTACTGATAACCAGCACTACGGCATCTTTGTTCAGCGCCAGTTTTTCCATCAGGCTTTGACGTTGCGGGTGATAATGAACCGCTGCGAGAACGCCCAAACCGACAGCGCCGGATTCACCGGAGATGATGCGCGGGTCGTTGCCGTACGGATTACCCAGCACGCGCATACCTAATGCGGCAACGCTGTCCTGGCAGGAGATGAATTGGGTGGCGCAGTTACGTAGGATTTCCCAGCCCAGCGGGTTAGGTTCGCCACAGGCCAGGCCCGCCATGATGGTGGCCATATCACCGCCAACGTTGACGATGTCGCCTTTGACGCCGGAGCGATAAATACAGTCAGCTTTGTCAGGTTCAACAATAATGCTGTGCAGATTTTGCGGGCTGTAGACGTCGACCAGATAACCCAGCACACCACCGGCCATTGCTCCGACACCGGCTTGCAGCAGAACGTGCGTCGGGGTTACGCCCATTTCACGCATTTGCTCGACGGCTTCATCTGCCAGGGTTGCGTAGCCTTGCATGATCCAGGTTGGGATTTTGGTGTAACCTTCCCATGCCGTGTCCTGTACCACTTCCCAGCCGTGCTGCTGCGCGTGTTGCATGGTCAGGCGAACGGTATCGTCATAGTTCATATCTGTGACGATGCACTCGGCACCGAGGTTCAGAATGGCGTCAACGCGTTCCTGAGCAGAACCTTTCGGCATGTAAATCACCGCATTCTGTCCGAGTTGCTGTGCTGCCCACGCCACACCGCGCCCGTGGTTGCCGTCGGTGGTGGTCGCGAAAGTCATTTTTTCGCCGATGGTATTTTTCAGGTGCTCAAATGACAGCGTTTCGATATCAAGATGATATTTTTCACACAATAATTGAGCGATGGCGTACGCACCGCCAAGCATTTTGAAGGCGTTCAGACCGAATCGTTTTGATTCGTCTTTGACGAGAATTTTCTTCACACCAAAAAGGTTTGCGAGATCGTCCAGCGCACAAAGCGGTGTTGGGCGATAACCAGCTATTTTCTGGTGGAACTGGCGCGCCAGTTTGGCTTGGCTTTGCGAAAAGAGCGGTGATGTTTCGCCGTTGAAAAATTTGTTATCGGCGATATCAATCTTCAATGAGAAAACGGACATATCCTATCCTTTTGGCCTCTGGAAATAGAGGGCCGACCAGCTGATCGGCCCGAGGGGTTATTTCACGCGTTCTTGCGCTTCTTTCAGCAGTTGCTCGAGCAGTGCACCTGGTTTGGCGTATTTACGGGACAGGATCATCGCGGCGATGATATAAGGCTTCCAGCTGGCTTCTTTGTAGGTAGCGATACGGTATTTTTCGAATACGCCTTCAGTCACTTCACCTTCTTTACAGGATACGCCGCTGATATCAGCTGGCAGGCAGTGCATGTACAGGGCTTCGCCATCACGGGTCAGTTCCATCATCTCTTCAGTACAATGCCAGTCTTTGTGTTGCGCGTTCTGTGCCAGACACTGTTTTTCCAGTGCTTTTAAGCCTTCGTGATCGTTCGCACGCAGCAATTCAGTACGCTCTTCCATCACTTTGTAAGGTGCCCATGACTTCGGATAAACGATGTCTGCGTCTTTGAAGGCTTCTTCCATGCTGGTGACCTGACGGAAGCTACCACCGGAGGCTTTAGCATTGTTTTTCGCCACTTCAACCACATCCGGGATCAGGTCGTAGCCTTCCGGATGGGCCAGGGTGACATCCATACCGAAGCGAGTCATCAGACCGATGATGCCTTGTGGTACAGAGAGCGGTTTGCCATAGCTTGGAGAGTAGGCCCAGGTCATGGCGATTTTTTTACCTTTCAGGTTTTCCAGTGAACCAAAGTGTTCACGTAACCACGCGAGGTCAGCCATTGACTGAGTCGGGTGGTCAATATCGCATTGCAGGTTCACTAAAGCCGGACGCTGTGGCAGTACACCCTGCTTGTAACCGTCATCAAGTGCAGCGCCAACTTCACGCATATAGGCGTTGCCTGCGCCCAGATACATATCGTCGCGAATACCAATAGCGTCGGCGCAGAAGGAGATCATATTGGCGGTTTCACGCACGGTTTCGCCGTGAGCGATTTGTGATTTGCCTTCGTCGAGATCTTGTTGTGCAAGGCCGAGCAGGTTAAGCGCGGAAGCATAAGAGAAGCGGGTACGGGTGGAGTTGTCGCGGAATACGGAAATACCTAATCCACTATTAAAGACTTTGGTTGAGATGTTTTCAGCACGCAGTGCTTTTAATGCTGCGGCAACGTCCAGTACTTGTTTCAGTTCATCTGGCGTCTGTTCCCACGTTAACAAAAAATCTTTCTCGTGAAGGTGAGAGGTCAGCGAATTGATATCCTTAATCAGCTCATTAACAGTTTTCATCATAAAGTCCCGGTAGTGGAATGACAGGCAAAGTGGTTTATTTCACTGTGACTTGCCAAAGTGATTGGTGTTTTCACAGCTATACCTGGGACTAACAATAAGTGTGCCAGAATTATCCGCGCGGCTGCAAAAGACTAATTTGACGGATAATGTGTGGGGTTGATCACAAATTGATGCCAGCTTCTGGTTGTTTGTAAAATACGAAAACGTTTGGCTTTTTTTATCGCGTTATTTATTTGCTGCTAAGTATCAGAAATAAGATAAAGGGGCAGGCTATCTCTCTTCAGTTTGATAAACTCACCGCCGTAATTCTCATATTGATATAGAAATGTGATATCTCTTCCATAATTTCATTAGAAAATGATAAAAATCTTATATTTTTATCAAAGCCAATTTCGCCTGAGTTAATATCATCATGATCTGTGAACCATCAACGTCTTCAATGATCGACTTTTAAGTAAGTCTGGAAGGTAAAGCTATGGAGCTTGCTACTACGCAGTCAGTATTGATGCAAATTCAACCGACAATTCAGCGTTTTGCCAGAATGCTTGCCAGCGTTTTGCAGCTTGAGGTTGAGATCGTTGATGAAAACTTGTGTCGCGTCGCCGGAACGGGCGCGTATGGGAAGTTTCTTGGTCGCCAGTTGAGCGGCAACTCACGCCTGCTCCGCCACGTCCTGGAAACGAAAACTGAAAAAGTTGTGACACAGTCTCGCTTCGATCCCCTTTGCGAAGGTTGCGATAGTAAAGAAAATTGCCGCGAAAAAGCATTTCTGGGTACGCCTGTCATTTTACAGGATCGTTGTGTTGGGGTGATAAGTTTGATTGCCGTTACCCACGAGCAACAAGAGCATATCAGTGATAATTTACGCGAATTTTCTGATTACGTTCGCCATATATCCACCATTTTTGTTTCGAAACTTCTGGAGGATCAGGGGCCAGGAGATAACATCAGTAAAATATTTGCGACCATGATCGATAATATGGATCAGGGCGTATTAGTTGTAGATGATGAAAATCGGGTTCAGTTTGTTAATCAGACTGCCTTAAAAACACTTGGTGTTGTGCAAAATAATATTATTGGGAAACCTATCCGTTTCAGACCATTAACATTTGAGAGTAATTTTACCCATGGACATATGCAGCATATTGTTTCATGGGACGATAAAAGTGAATTAATCATTGGTCAATTGCATAACATTCAGGGCCGACAATTATTTTTAATGGCGTTTCACCAATCGCATACCAGTTTTTCTGTAGCAAATGCACCTGATGAACCGCATATTGAACAATTGGTTGGCGAGTGCCGTGTTATGCGGCAATTAAAACGACTCATTAGCCGTATTGCACCCAGCCCATCCAGCGTTATGGTGGTTGGTGAAAGCGGCACGGGTAAAGAAGTCGTCGCCCGTGCAATCCATAAGTTGAGCGGAAGACGGAATAAACCCTTTATTGCTATCAACTGTGCCGCGATTCCGGAGCAGCTTCTGGAGAGCGAACTGTTCGGTTATGTTAAAGGTGCATTTACTGGCGCTTCTGCCAACGGTAAAACAGGGTTGATTCAGGCGGCGAATACGGGCACGCTGTTTCTCGATGAAATAGGTGATATGCCATTAATGTTGCAGGCTAAATTACTGCGCGCTATTGAGGCACGTGAAATTCTGCCGATTGGTGCCAGTAGCCCAATACAAGTCGACATTCGCATCATTTCTGCAACTAATCAGAATTTGGCCCAGTTCATTGCCGAAGGTAAATTCCGCGAAGATCTCTTCTACCGACTTAATGTTATCCCGATAACTCTGCCACCGCTGCGTGAACGTCAGGAAGATATTGAACTATTGGTGCATTACTTTTTACATCTGCATACCCGTCGTCTGGGATCGGTTTATCCTGGCATTGCTCCCGATGTCGTCGAAATATTGCGTAAGCATCGTTGGCCCGGAAACCTGCGCGAGTTAAGCAATTTGATGGAATATCTGGTTAACGTGGTTCCTTCAGGTGAAGTTATCGACAGCACGCTATTGCCGCCAAATCTGCTGAATAATGGCACAACGGAGCAAAGTGATGTAACAGAGGTCAGTGAGGCGCACCTGTCACTCGATGATGCGGGCGGCACGGCGCTGGAGGAGATGGAAAAGCAAATGATCCGCGAGGCGCTTTCACGTCATAACAGCAAGAAGCAAGTTGCTGATGAACTGGGCATCGGCATTGCTACGCTCTATCGCAAGATTAAGAAATATGAGTTGTTAAACACATAACCTCAGTGAATCCGGCCTGAATTCAGGCCGGATATCCTTTTACTTCGTTTTCTCGCAATCCAGAACTGTATTTACAATCATCTGATACCCCGTGCAGCGACAAAGATTTCCCGCCAGTCCGCGACGAATTTCCGTAATGGTTAATGGCTTCTCGCGTGGTTTCGCCAGCATTGCCGTGGTAGCCATAATCAGGCCAGGCGTACAAAACCCGCACTGCACTGCGCCGGATTTCGCATAAGCCTGCTGAACATGAGAAAGTTTTCCGCCTTTCGCTTCACCTTCCAGCGTGCGGATCTCTTTTCCTTCAGCCCAGGCGGCAAGGTATAAGCAACTGTCTATTGCTGTGCCGTCGACCAACACCGTACAGGCACCACATTCACCCACGCAGCACCCTTGTTTGACACTTAGCAGTCCTTGTTCGCGGAGTAATTCCGAGAGCGGCGTGCCTGGTGCGGCGTGAAGCTGAAAAGGCATCCCGTTAATGGTGCATTCGATGGTAATTGTTTCGCTGTGATTCATTGCAATTTTCCCCCCGCCGCGGCGACGGCTTCGCTAATCACTTTTTTGGTCATCGTCTGGATGAGATGCAGACGAAACTCTTTACTGGCCCGCCATGAAGAACGCGGGGCGACATCTTGCAGGACAGATTCGCTGATAGCTTCCAGCGTTTGCAGGTTTAATGGCGCATTTTGTGCAGTCTGTTCGGCATGTTGGCAGCGAATCGGCGTTGGCGCGGCAACACCAAATGCCAGGCGTAATTCGCTGAAATTGCCGTTATCCAGTCGGCAATGTGCGGCGCAGCCAATCGTTGAAATATCCATTGCGTCGCGCATGGCATATTTAAAATGCGCGCTGCCCGCGTGTTCTTTCGGCTGTGGCGGAAAATGAAAGGCGACGAGGATTTCGTCATGCTCAAGAGACACTTTGCCCGGCCCGGTGTGAAAGCCATTAATCGGGACGAAACGAACACCGCGCGGGGAGTGGATCTCCAGTTTCGCGTCATAAATTAGCGTTGGCGTGGCAGAATCTGCGCTGGTGGCACCGTTGCAAATATTTCCACCGTAGGTAGCGACGTTACGGATCTGCGGTCCAGCAATGGACGTGGCCGCAGCACATAACGCCGGGAGATGACGTTGAGTTATAGGATCTTCTATTAGCTGGGTAAATGTCGTTGCAGAGCCGATACGTAGCGAGCCATCTTCCGCCAGCGTAATTCCCCGCAGCTCCGCCAGATTATGAATATCAACAATATGGCGATAACGGTCATTGTGATGGTGGAGCTGAATCAGTACGTCAGTGCCACCGGCGAGCAGTTTGGCCTGCGGGTTGTCAGCCAGCAGGTTGATGGCATCGGCAAGGGTTGCTGCGCGATGGTAAGAAGCAAAATCAAACATGATGTTATCCTCAAATCAATCCTGCCAGATGGAACTCTTCATATAACCGTTTTGGCGTCAGCGGCAGTGTATTGATTGCAACACCGGTAGCCATCTTCACCGCGTTACGAATAGCAGCGGCAACAGGAATTATTGGTGGCTCACCCAGTGACTTATGTCCGTATGCGGATTGCGGCTCATTGATTTCGACGAACGCGCTTTCCAGTTGTGGCAGATCCGGCATGGTCGGCATTTTGTAATCCAGCAGATTGGGGTTACGGACCACGCCGCTTTTAGCATCGATGATCATCTCTTCAAATAGCGCCCAGCCAATGCCCATTCCCATTCCGCCGTGTACCTGACCTTCTGCCAGCAGTGGATTAAGAATATGCCCTGAATCATGAACGTTGAGGATGCGGTTGATGGTGACTTTGCACAGCGCAATATCGACCGTCAGATCAACAAAGGTACAGCCAAACGCCGGTGGGTTAGTGGTGGTTTTGATGGAGCTTTCAGCAGAGAGCTGCCCGCCGCGTTCAGGGTGGTAGAAAGCGTCCATCGCCAAATCTTTTAACGACATTAACGGCTCTTCCGGTCGTTCAACCAGCACGATATGGCCTTTTATCAGGGTCAGATTCATCGCTGACTGATGTAGCATGACTGCGGCGTGAGCGATGATTTTCTCTTTTAATAATAGTGCCGCACTGCGCAGCGCAGGCGCGGCAACATAGCTCTGGCGTGAGGCAAATGCGCCGGGATCGAACGGCGTAACGTCGGTATCTTGAGTTGAAATAACGCGAACGTCGCTGACCGGAACCCCCACGGTTTCTGCCACCATTTGCGAGAAGACGGTGTCGGCACCCTGACCGATTTCCGTCGCGCCGCTTTGCACGTTGATGGTTCCATCCTGATTCATCAGAAGGCGCGCGCCTGCTATTTCTACGCCGACAGGCCAGGTGTTAGAGGTGTAGCTAAAACAGGCGACGCCAACGCCGCGGCGCAAATTGCCTTGCTGGTTCTGGCATTCTGCACGGCGTTTTTCCCATTCAAAGATTTTCCGGCCTTTTTCAAGACACTCCGGCAACCCTGCGCTGTAAATACGTTTGCCCGTGAGCGGATTAGCATCTCCTTCGCGGGCGGCGTTGCGTAAACGAATTTCAACAGGATCAATACCTAACGCTGTCGCGGCGTCATCAAGCATAGACTCAACGGCAAATACGACTTGTGGCGCGCCATAACCACGCATCGCACCAGCCGAGGGGAGGTTGGTATAGCAGGTCTTTGAACTGTAAGCGTAGGCACAACGAGGATAAAGGTAAGCGACTTTATTCCCCCCCGCAGAAGCGATGGAGTGCCCGTGAGATGCATAAGCGCCGGTGTTAGACAGAACATCCAGACTATAACCTTTCAATGTTCCGTCGCGGTTCACGCCCATTTGCCCGTCAATGGTAAAAGCGTGGCGGGTACGGGTTGCGAGGAAACACTCTTCACGGCTAAGGGAAACTTTCACCGGAATGCCGCCAAGCTTGCTGGTCAGGAATGCCGCCATTGGCTCTTCCAGTACATCCTGTTTATTACCAAAACCGCCACCGACAAATGGTTTGATGACTCGTACGCATGACCAGGGAATATCCAGCGCCTGACCAACCACGCGGCGAACAATGTGCGGGATCTGGGTGCTGGAAACGATGGTAATTTGCGAGTCATCCTCCATCCACGCCAGCGATGTTACGCTTTCCATGTGACAATGTTGAATAACGGGGGTCTGATAGTGCCCCTGTACCTGGTAGTCGGCGGCATCGATTGTTTGTTGGACATTACCCGTCGACATCGTGCTTTGTTTCAGTAAATTGCCACCGTTATGGATTGGTGCAGCGTCTTCTGCCAGCGCCGCTTCTGGCGTGGTGATAACGGGTAATTCTTGCCACTCAATGCTGACCAATTGCGCCGCTTTTTCTGCCGTGAGTTCATCGCGGGCCACGACGATGGCAACGGCGTCACCATGATGACGAACATGGCGAGTTAGCAGTGCGCGATCGGCGGTATCGCGCTTGTTTTCGTCAAGTGTCCAGGCATGCCCAGCTGTAGCGAATGGAATATCAGGCACATCTTCCCAGGTAAAAATCGCCAGTACGCCCGGCAAACTTCTGGCTTGTTCATCATTAATACTTACGGCATAACCATGTGCGATAGGGCTACGTACATATTTCGCATAACACATGCCCGCCATAACATAATCGTCAGTATATCGTGCCCGCCCGGTGACCTTAGCAATGGCATCGACGCGCATGCATGATTCACCCGTAGCGGTTGCTTCCCGCGCTTCCATAGAAATCCCCTCGATTTGAACATTTGGTTCTTATGGCAAAGATTTAGTCTAAGCAGGCAAGATTTACGCCAGAAACGACGATAAGCGTTAGGGGAGGTAGGAAGTGTGATGACGTTAAAAAAACACAGAAAAAAACACAGATATGATACGAAACAGGACTCTGAATAGGGGCAGTGATACGTATCAATATGAGTGGCGATAAAATCAATGTGATAAATTGGGATTATTACGCATCAGGATGGGAACTAGGGTAAAAAGTCAGGAAGTTCGATACCTCTACAGCGAATATTTTGCTGATGATACTTCCCTTTGCCAAATGAAATTAACCTCTTTCTCTATTACCACGTTTTTCCAGAAGCAAGAGATTGGGTATCAAGAGGCTGGCTGCTATGATAAGGCGTCTTGTTTTTTAAGCGAGGAAAGATTTTGAGTGCGGGACGCCTGAATAAAAAATCTCTGGGTATCGTGATGTTGTTATCGGTTGGACTGCTTTTGGCGGGCTGTTCGGGTAGCAAATCATCCGATACAGGAACGTATTCCGGCTCCGTTTACACCGTGAAACGGGGGGATACGCTATATCGTATTTCGCGCACCACGGGAACCAGCGTAAAAGAACTGGCGCGACTGAACGGCATTTCCCCCCCTTACACCATTGAAGTTGGTCAGAAACTAAAACTGGGTGGGGCGAAAAGTAGCAGTAGTACACGTACATCAACCGCCAAATCAACGACCAAAACCGCATCGGTTACACCGTCATCAGCGGTACCGAAATCATCCTGGCCGCCAGTAGGGCAACGTTGTTGGTTATGGCCAACGACAGGGAAAGTTATCATGCCGTATTCGACAGCAGATGGCGGCAATAAAGGGATTGATATCTCAGCTCCACGGGGTACACCTATTTACGCCGCGGGTGCAGGAAAGGTGGTGTATGTGGGTAACCAGCTGCGTGGCTACGGTAATCTCATCATGATTAAACACAGTGAAGATTACATTACGGCTTACGCCCATAATGACACGATGCTGGTAAATAATGGGCAAAGCGTGAAGGCTGGGCAAAAAATCGCCACTATGGGGAGCACGGATGCGGCATCTGTTCGCCTGCATTTCCAGATTCGTTACCGTGCAACGGCAATTGATCCGCTACGTTACTTGCCGCCGCAGGGCAGCAAGCCAAAATGCTGATGGCGAATTAATCAGCAGTCAGCAGCGCGGCACTTGCTAAGGAGAGCGTAAGGTTTATAATGCCTTACGCATCTCGAAGCGGGCGTAGTTCAATGGTAGAACGAGAGCTTCCCAAGCTCTATACGAGGGTTCGATTCCCTTCGCCCGCTCCAGATCTCTCCCCTTGTGGAGAAGCCTTAAAAGCCTTCTCTATCAGCAACTTAAATAGTTACCTATTTTAGTCGCCTATGGGTTCTACCATTGTGATCCGCCCTTGGTAACTGTCACGCTAAGTTACATGGTGAGATGACAGTATAACTCAGCGTTGGCGGCAGTTGCATCCTCACACCGCGATAGTAAAACGTGCATTAAAAGCCCAGCCAGGCATTGTTATGTCATCGACAGACTGATCACGCGCATTTAAGCCCGATGTGCGGCCTTGTGGCTGCGTAAACAGGTGAATAGTGGTAAACGTACCTGCACACGACATGCAGGCTCTGCCAGCGCTTCGCTCACGCTCCTAACGGTACACGAGCACCCTGATAAGGTGTGATCCTTCTGACAATCTGATGAAGTCGCTACGCTCCGCTTGTTGCTTGTACCACTAACAGGGCTTATTGGTATCTATTGCCTTAAATTAAGTGTGGTATCATGCAGGGAAAATCTTAAAAGAAGGGTGGTTTATGGGCTGGTCTTCGTTGGTTAGGATAACCATTGGTATATTTCTTTTAGCTGGGTTGTCGTTCTCTGCATACGCGAAAAACTGCAAGAAAGGTATACCATGCGGTAATTCGTGCATTGCGGTTGGAAAAACGTGCCGGATTGGATCAAGTACCTCATCGGCTTATAAAAATTATTCTTACTCTTACCCGTCATCTTCTTTTCATAGTTCAATCCCTAAATCCTCTTCACATTCCCCATCAGCGAAGGTTGACGGGAAATACACCGCTTCAACTGCGAAAACTTATCTCTGTCAGTATGCTATTGCAGCGATAGAGAATGGAAGAATAGGAGCGCTGCGTGTGCTGGGTAATGCCGAGGTAATGTTGTATGTCGATAGCTTCAAAGCTAACCGTTTAAACGGTACATACCTGCTCTCACCAAAGCTGAAAACTAACGGTAAATTGATGATGGCAGATGATAAAAGCAAAGTGTACGCCTATGATCCGTCGCTGATGAACTTTGCAATTAGTGACCGCATCGCAAGAAGCACTGAGCAATGGGATAATTGTAAACTGGTTCACAATTAATAAACTCAATTCGTGGGGATGGAATGAAAAAATTACTAATGGCTTTCGTGATTCTAACTTTACCTCTGCTCTCAATCGCTAAGGGTATTGGTTATGGAAATACTAAATGGGACATGAATCCGTCCGAAGTTGTTGCGGCCCAGGGTAATGGCGCACATCTGATCTCATCAGAAAAGTATAAAGATAACTTTGGGAAAGTGCGGATTGATAATGTATCGATCGGCAGCGGTCTTTATACTGTTACATTCCTTTTTAATAGCGCTGATCGTCTTGTACAAACGAACGTAGCAAGTAATGAGAAAAAAAATGAAGGTATCGCTGCGAGTCAATTCAGCACATTGAGTCAATTGTTAACTCAGAAGTATGGGAAACCTGAATTTTCAGATTCAGATAAGGCAACTTGGAAACTTCCTGATACCACGGTCGAGTTAAGCCAGTTGGTCATTTCTGGAATCATGGCACAGACTGTTGTTCGGTACATCCCAAACAGCCGGGTCGCAAGCGATACTTCGAATCTTTAGCCCACGGTCATTTTGAGGTGCTTATGTCTGACAGTTATGCTGGGCTAATTGGTGCGGTTGTAGGTGCATTTATCACAGGGGGATTTGCCTGGTTTAACGACTGGCGCAATAACCGCACCAAAAATCAAAAGGATCTTGAAGTTTTAGCTTTGCAGTTAACCTATAAACTGGAACTTTATGTTGCTCAATGCCTTGAATGTTCCGAAGATGATGGGCACGAGTATTATGATGATGAAGACGGGTGTGCTTTAGGTTCTTCCTTCAAAGGCTATAAGGTGGAATTTCCAGAGTTTACTCTTGGGAAGTTTGAAGATATTGACTGGAAGCTTCTTCCCGTGGGGTTAATGCACGAGATTTTCACACTACCTTCCAAGGTAAACAATGCAAGACAGCGTTTTGCCAAAGAGTTAAATGAGTTTTTTGAACATTGGAACGACGATTACCCGACAACCTTTAGAGCGAAAGAATTAACAGATTTGGCAATTTATTTTTATGCCATATCATGCAAATTACGCACTTTAGCAGGTCTTCCGTTACCTGATGATTCAATTATTATCGATACTCTTAACAAAAACAAAGTTAAAATTAATGATGATTATGAAAGATTATTTATTCGAAAGGAGTAATTAATGTCTGGAATGCTGGCAAGCACAGCGGCGGCTGTAGGAATCATTGATAAAGCTGTTGGTATCGCGAAGAAGCTCGCTGATGATGGCGGTGAACTCGATAAAGCAACGCTTAAACTTGAGCTTGCTAACCTAATGAGTGAACTTGCAAGTGTGAAGATGGAAGTGATCACAACCCAAGCTCTTCTTTTCGAGGCTGAACAGAAAAACAAACAGCTTGAAGAGCAGCTTAAGGATAAACACACCTTCACTTTCAATGATGGACTTTATTGGAAAGAGGGCGATGAAACAGCCTTTTGTCCAAAATGTTATGAAACGCAGGGGATTAAAACCCATATGAAATTGTTTTTAAGTGATGGGAGTTTTGAATCTTATTGGTTTTGCAATCACTGTCGCTTATCAACGTGATGGTTTCGAGTTATAAGTCCATCTCATTGATCACCCGGCTAACGGCTTGCTTGTCTAAATCCAGATAGCGCCTGGTGTCGGTGATGTTGCTGTGATTGAGCACGGTCATAGCTAACGCGATATTGTTTGCAGAACGCTTGTAAATGGCATTCCCTCCAGCTTTGCGGAAACTGTGCGCCGATACAGTGCCATGAATCCCGATAGCTTTAGCGGCTTCTGCGATCTGCTTGCTCACTTCCTCGCGTCGTACAGGCGCTTGCTTGTTCATCGAGCGGTTACGCTGGCTCCTGAACACATGCACGTCATGCGGAAACTCAGCACGGCGACGTGCGATCATCTGCATCACTGGAGCCGGAAGGGTGAGGGATTTACGCTTCCCTGTCTTCTGCTCTTCAATGTCTATCTCACCGTTGATCACTTCGTCGAAGCGTAACGCGACGGCATCCCCCACACGCAGTACGGCGGCTTGCATCATTAACGTAACGTCAGCTATCAGGCTCTTGTTATGAGCGTTTAGCCACTCCCTGATCGCTTTGGCTTGCTGTTCGTCTAACACGATTGCTCTGTTCAATTAACCCTCCTGCAAGGTCACACATCTAAACTGATTAAGTAAATATTATGATCAATTTCAGTACGTTGCAAGGTAAGTGATCATAATTCGAGCTTTGTTGTGTGTGGTTGATGGCGCGGTTGTGTCCAGTGCTGAACGCGAAGATCAGGCACACCCAGATCAAAATCTGCATAATTTCAAAATATCTTCAATAAAATCAATTTGTTGGAATTTATAAACATGTGTTTGAACGTTGCCAAATCCTCAGATCGGCAGGAAGAAGAGCGGTTACACTGGAACATCACACTACCAATGCTTGTGTGTGGTTGTTGGCTATCTCATTGTTTTTGCATTGGTAAATGGGCGGTTGTTAGGCGAGGGCGGCGCTAACCTGCCATTATGCACGGAGTATGCAGAGTTTATGCACTTGAAACTGATTACATGATGGAATGATTAGAATGCTAATTAATTGACGGTTTGGCATGAAAAAAGAGTTGTTACTTTATAACAATTAAACGAGAAAACTCGTTCAGCAAATTGCACCTATCATGAAAGTGCTCATTGTCCACAATGATCGCTGTGAGCCGCACAGCGCAAGGCATTATGCAAAGTGGGTGATAGTTTCAATGGTTGCTATCTTGGTTTGTTTGGCAACTTTACCCTGCATCAATGGCGCTTCTTTAACTGCGAATTACCAGCGGGTTTACCGTGATTAACTGCCGCTTTAGTAGGATTAATCTTAGGTGTTGTTGTATGGACGGTACGCAGTGAGCAGGGCGACGGTCTACCGTTGGGTGAAGGGCTGAAAGTGACGTTTTGTCACTCTCGTGATACACGGGAAAAACCCGTATGTTCAGATGTTGGTTAACTGGATATACGGGAAAAACCCGTATGTCTGCATGATGATATACAGGAAAAACCCGTATGTTTCGGCATGATATACGGGAAAAACCTGTACTATATAAAGAGATTCTAAAAGCGATCTCTAAAAGAGAGCTTTTAGAAGATCTGTGTTTTTGCGCTTGTCGCAAAGATCATTTGCCTGGCGTCTATCGCTGTCACTCCTGGCAAGCAGCCTTACTCCGCTACCTTTCGGGCTTCGTTGGCTGGCCTCGTTCCGCTCACGACGCTACGCAAGTTACACCCTCTGTATGGTGCAATGGCTTTGCCACCGTGAAACGGTTGCACAGAATCTTAGCGCTGTGCGCAATCTCATTCGGCATAACTTCTGCCTGTCTTCCATGCTCTGCATTTCATCCATGCAAAGTTAGCCCACGGCTAAGGCTTCACCGTGCTACGGTTCATCCAGCCTCAATCCAATTCCAACACCTACCATCATGATAACTAACGTTATCCCTCTGTAGTTGTGCAATTGGTTTCGGTAAGTGCCAGAGGGTGCGCTTGTATGCCGTCAGGCTTCACAGGAAGCCCACAGAGCGCTTTTAGAAGTGCAGGGAATACCGATGTAGTGCATGTGTATGCAAACCTCTCATAGCGCGATACAGCACGTTTTATGATGGAAGACAGAGGTTGATCGCAACAGAGAGGGTGTGTTATTATCTGTAATGGGAAAAATTAACATCAACCTATTGACATTGAAATCATTTCGTGTTATAGTAAGTTTTGTCGGGTGAGGAAAGCATTCATCCCGTCATCTTCTAAGGCAATCTGCCTACCCCGAAAATCCAAATCACACCGCACTATCAGGCAACGTTAATAACGTTCTCCCTGGATGGTGTTTACGTGTATCCAACGCAAGGAGAACCAACATTAAGTATTTCAATCCAGAGCTTGTCTTCGAGGCTTTGAAAGCAGGAGATAAGACCCGCAAGGCAATTAACAGCCAAAGAGCAGCCGCACAGCGTCAAGGTTATTTCGAACACGCTGAACGATTACGTAAAGGAATCGAACTTTACGACCAGTGGAAAGCTGAACAGGCTGAAACCACCACCAACGAATAACCCAGAAGGAGAAACCATATGAGCGAAACCCAAAAGAAGAAACCAGCCGGAACATTCGTAAAACTGCCGGATGAAGTGTTTACCACTTTGTTCAAAGAAGCACGAGCGCGAGGCTTAACAGTGCAGGAGATGTTAATTGACGCTGCAACCAAACTTTCCACATCAATTCAGAGCGGAGAACGTTCTATCAAATAAGGATACACCCTAACATGCCTGACATTATAAACAGTAAGGTTTTTAGTTTTACCAATACAGAAGACGCATTCAACGAATGCACCCGGATCACCAATCGGAATACTGGTGTTACCGTTACATTATTATCATCAAACAAACAGCTATATGTGAGAATGCGCCACCGTTATCACCTCTTTGCGAAAAAGAGGGGCGGGAAGTATTACGACAATATTGAACAGCTTGGTGAGAGTGTCGGGGTAAAGTATGACGCAGCAAGCGACGCACTAAAGAAACTCCAGGCTGTGGGGCTAATTTCGGGAACTATTAAAGGCAGATCCTACGAGTGGGAAAGCGTTGCAGACCTCACACCGGAAGATTTCCTCTTTGAACGTGATATTAACGCGATGAAACGTAAAACCGCGCCTGAATGGGTGGACTGTCTGAAACATCCCGTGTTTGGCTACGCCAAAGAAGACGTAGCGCCAGAAGTGCAGGAAGAAAAGCAACCTGTTCCAGAAGCCGATCCGATGTGCGAATTTGACGATACGCCGGAAGAGGAAGCGCCAGCGCCGGAAAAAGTGAAGCCAGCACCTAAGCCGAAGATAAAGAAATCTGTAACACCGTCAGCCGCACCAAGCGACGATAAGGAGTATTCTACCAAATTGCGCGAATTCGAGAACGCCGGACATTGGTATAAATTCTCGGAGTATCAGCTACCGGATTTGGAGCGCTTTAAACGTGACGGGAATCTAACCAACGAATACGCCTTGGCCTATCTTGACAAACACACATCACAGCAAACTATGAATACCTAATAACAGGAGGATTATGATCAATCTTTACTGCCTCAATGAGGCTACCAAGCACCAATTTCAAGTTAATGACGTTTGTTACCGCATCTATAACCACCTCGCAAGCCTCCACCGTGAAAATGGAACATTCCGTTCCTGCGTGAAACAACTTTCAACTGCTCTTGGATATTCAGAATCAGGAATCCACTATTGGCTGTCTCTGATGAAAGATGCAAAGGTGATTACGTTAACGCGCCGTGGTGGATATTACGATCTTGACGTTAACCACAACGTTTCTTTCATCACCTCGAACAATTAACGAGGTGCAATGAGTAAGAAAGAGCGAAATAATATTCTACGTATTGGTAAAGCCGCACGTAGACAACGAGAGAGATTATTAATCACCTCACTCGAAGAAGTCCCAGGAATTTTAATTGAACACGTCGAAGAAGTGCATTCACAACCGCCCTCTGTGGAAGAGTGGGCCGCTTTGAATGATATCCTCACTTCCTGCCCTGGTGCGTATTACCGCCCACGTAAGCGCAAAGTTTATTCCTGGGATGATAGTAGTTATAAACGTTGGCAGTGTTTGGGCTTTACGTCCTTACGCCATTACCTCACATACAACGCAATGAATAATACCATAGCCGGAGTTCGAGAACTGGACGGATTATTTTTTATGGAGAATGACAGCAATGATTGAAGAAATCACAACACAACCACACTTCAAAGAACGTATTGAATATGTGGAATATATTTTTGAACAAGCGTTATCTATCGAACAAGAGAATAACATAGAAGAAATTGATCACTTAGTCGATATTCTGGCTACAGAGGCCGCGCCATTCCTGGCAGGGATTCAGGCTATCAAGGGGATCAGGGAGCGTATGCAGAATGCAGGATGAATATGCAATTTGGGGGCAAGATACGCTTGACGCTTTCCACGACCAGCACCATATGCCAATGCTGGCGGCAGTGAAAGCCGTCTATCAGGCAAGCCCTGATAATCTCCCTGAGAGCATCGCAGAGGCGTTTAATCAGATAAGCCTTGCCGCTGCATCCCTGCATGATATTAGCTTCTTCTGTGAGCTTGTGGAGAGCTTACGGGATGATCAGGCATTGCTTGAAGAGCTTAACGGGCTGGCGCAGTCCGTCCAGGATTGCACCGTACAGCTTTCAGAACTTGCAAGTGAATGAATATGCGGTTTATTGCATAAAACACTTAACAAAGTGTCACATTCCATGTTATATTGAGGTATGGAATGAATAAACATTCACTTCTCTTGTTTTTGCTTCCTCCCATAGCAAGATCTTATTTTTCCTCCTTGGAAAATGAGAATGGCTACACCTCCCCTTGTAGGGTAGCCCTCTTCTCTAAAATCATTCCTTCTTTGATTTTTGGTTGTGTTCTTTATTGCTACGTTTCTAACAAGGTGAGAACACCTTCCCCATTCTTGGATGATATGGGGAGTGTCGGGGTGTTCTCTTCCTTTCCTTATGAACGTTCACAACGAGTGATTTTATAGAAGAGCAATCCTGCTCTTTACTTCTCAAACCCCGTTAGGATTGAGCCGCATACGGAAGTATGCACCCTTATTAAATATTGAGCTTCCCGAAAGGCTGAGTAGTTAATGAGATTCCAACAGGGCGATCATTCATCCTAAGCGTGTATTGCAACGACACGGAATGATCCCCAGGCTGGTTTATAAGATTTCCAGTCACCCTTAATAAGCCCCTTCACTGGGGTTTATTTTTACCATCAATGTCACAAACTCTGTAATACAGAACCCCTGTGATAACGACCACGAGGAAATAAAATAATGTTTCTTATGAACTATGACCGTGTGATCACACATAAAGGCGCTTCTCTTATTCTTTCGGAAAAGATGATGAAACAAGCCGCTGATGCTTTCGGTGTGAGTATTGAAGATATTCGAGAGGCTACAGAAAAATACTGGCCTACATCCACGATCACCAAATCAAAAGAAGGTTCTCACCCGTTAAACGGGCTTGAACAGCGATTAAAACTAATAGCAAAAGGAAAAACCAAATGAATTTTGGAACATTTCAAACATTAAACGGGGATAACAGCCACGCCCGTTACAAAGTGGTGGCATATTGCGACGATGCAATCCTCCAGGACAAATTGATCCGTGTGGAATCCGGTGTATCTGCCGCTCTTATTGTTGGCGACCTTGTGGACGCTACAGGCAATTTAGCAACTGCCTCCGGTGATATCGCTTATGTAGTGGTGGAGCCAGCCAGCGCGGGAAGCAAAGCCTTTATTGTGGCTTCTCCTACTCACGTCATTCTCTCCCTTGCAGGGATTGAGTTTGGCTCTATGGATGAATCATTAGTTCAGGCACAGCTTGCAACGCTTGGATTCACTTTCTCTGATTTCGACACTGTAGCGCTTCGCACTACGTAATAACCTCAAGGATAATAACAATAATGGCAAAAGATCTATTTTCTGGTGTGGTTTATGACTCGTTCACCAGCCCGTTTACTTTCAGTACTCAGTTAAACACCATCATTTCTAACCTTGGGCTTTTCCGTCAGGAAAACCACACGGTTAATACAATTGCTCTTGAGCAGATTACAGATGTTAAAAATCTGGTGGCTAAGGAAAACAGCCCATACGCCCAAAGCGATTGGAACAGCGCCCAGCGTCCTACGTTCACTAATGCCCTGTATCAGATGAAATATTTTGCGACTCTGAACAGCGTCACTTCTCTGGATCTGCAACAGTACGCCGCGCGTGGAATTGCCGACACTGGCGACCAGGTGAGCATTACACTGAATGACTTCTCCGATAGTCAGTATTCAATGGCTAACAATGCCGTAGAGATTGACCTTGTTAATGCGCTGCTTGGTCTGCGTGTTGATTCCGATTTCGCCGGACAGGGTGATCTTGATTTCTTAGCAGGTGGAGCACGTACAGAGTACACCCTTGACACAAGCGACACGGCGAACATCTAAGCGAAATTGCCCGTATTCAGAATGTGGCGCTTGGTGAAGGGCTGGCACAACAGAAACAAGGTGCTGTGATCCTGGCTGCTGGCGCTGCTGCTAAAGCACTTCGCTACCATCCTTCTATCAAAGATTTCATGGTGTACACGCTGAACGTTAACGCCAGTGACAACTTCTATACACGAGCGGTAGCGGATAACCCTGCTTACGAGGTGTGGACTCTGAACGGGATCACGGTTATGGATGTTACAGGATATAGCCTGATCACTGACAAAATCGGTGTGGACGGCTTCGCGGTTATTCCTCGAATGTCTGACACTGCTAATGCGCTGGTTCTCCACACTGGTGTGGGTGTTCGTCATCTGACGCTTGGTAAGAGCGCCACCTTGCATAATCAATATATCGTATCCGATAGCAAATGGCAGTTCCCATCAATCGCGACGGAATCCAGCTTCCTACCAATCAACAATATCCCTACGGCTATTGTTTTCGGCAGCGTTTCAGCAAGCTGATCATAAATAGAAAACTATGAGCAAGGGGAGGGCGTAGAAATACGCTTTCCCCTTTTTCGTTTAAGGAGATAACCCAATGAGTTTACAGCTTATTTTAAAGAGCGCCGCACACGGTGCAATCAAGATTGATGATGCTACGGAGCTTTTAACCCTCCGTCAGATCTGCATCATTTACGGTGTGTCTTACGACGGTGTTCGCCAGCGTATGCACCGATATTCTGAAACGTCTAACACGGCGATCAACTACTTCGTTCAGAAACAAGGCGGTGGTGATGCTTGATATCAACGTCGCTTCAATTAAGACGACCGTTTCCTTTGTGGTGGACAAACAAAGTCTGGCGGAAGCCCGTAAAGCTGGCGATGACCTGAAAAAATACTTTGAGAAAATAGCGGATCCGAAGATTCGTTTTCAGGCTCAGAAGCAACGTAGACAGAAAGCGCGTGAACAGGTGGCAGATGCTAAGGCGGCTTCTCCTAAAACGTCCAATGACTTAAAACAGCAAGCCAGGGAAGCGGCTAAGATAGCTAAAAGGGAGGAAACGGCGATCCTGAAACGCCGCTCATCCATCCTTCAAATGAAAAGTATCTCAGGTAAGTACGGCATTGATCCGGCGAAGCAATACCAGTTTGCAAAGTTTGCTCACGAGCAGACAGAGCTTTTCCGTAAAGGGCAGATCAGCAGTCAGAAGATGAACTATGAACTTCGTGAAAGATTGGCCTTGATGCGCCGTGAGGCTGCATTGCAAAACCGTATCACTGCCAGTACACAGCAACAGGCGGCAGCGCTGAAACACGCCAAACGAACGGATTACAAGGGTGCGGCGGCTAATATCAAAGAGAAGGGGCTGAATGTTATCGGCGGCGGCACTGGTTTCATAGCTGTTACAGCGGCTTTCGCTGCCGGGGCAGGAGTATTGGCCCGTGTCCGTGAGACAGCCAATGATAACCTCGACTTGGTGAGAAAAAGCGACAGCGTGAAGGTGAGTCCAAACGCCGTTAAAGCGCTGGTACAGGCAAACCGTCAACGTGGGATTGATTCAAACTACGACACCATAACCGACAATTTCAAAGATGTGCGCGAGCGCCTCGGAGAATCCGTAACCAATAGCCAGTTCGATCAAAAGTCTGGTAAATGGAAGTCAGGAAATGGGGCGATTGACAATATCCTGAATCAGTTCGGCTGGAACAAAGCCGATATTTCGAAGTATCAGGATAATCCTCTCGACTTCGTTCAGGCTGTCCAGAACGAAGGACAGCGTAGAGGGATGAGTGATGCGTCCATTGGACACCTTTTTGAAGACCTCGGCAATGATATGTCCTACCTGGTGCCAGTGCTCAAGAATAACGGCGAGGCGTTCAATAGCACCCTCAAAATGCTGGTTGATACCGGACAAACTCTAAATGACCAGCAAGTTCAGGACACCTATGCCTGGGGCGACCTCAGTACCACGTTGCAAGCGGTTAACAATGGCTTTAATCAGAATCTTACTTCCGGCTTCCTCGAAGGGTTTGGTAACGCTGGTAAGGATTTAGCGGAGAACACCGCCGCCCTGAACGAGACAGCAAAATCATTAGGATCGGGGCTTGGAAACTTGTTAGCGCAAGTGACAGGCTTCACGAAAGAAATCACTGATGATCTCAGCAAGTTTAACGGCTGGATGAAAGAAACATTCCCTTCACTGTACTCTGACCCTAACAAGACAGCGCCAGACGCTATCTATGATAAGGCGGTTAACGGCTCTGCAAACTGGGTTGCCGATCATATCCAGGATGCAACGGGCTTCGATACCCGTTCAGTGGGGCCAGCTATCATGGATTGGTTGGGCGTTGGTGGTGGCGATGCTGGAACAGCGGCGAATCAATACAGCCTGTCTGGTGACTCTCTGCGTGATTCTGCAATGTCACTAACCAGCGGTAACGCGCCAGCGTATACGGTGAATCCTACGTTCAATCTGAACCTTGAGGCATCTGTACCACTCACCATTGCCAGCGATTCGAGCAGACTTGCGGATTATGTGGATTTCACGGCGAAAGCAAGCCAGGCCAGCTTCATGCAATCGCTCACGTTATCAGCGTTGAGCGGTCAATCTTCAACAGGGGGCTAACCTGTGATTATTATACTTAGTCATGCTAAAGTGCAAATGCTCAATATCTAAGTAAGGAATATACCTTGAACTTTGATGATTTATCTTCTGATGAACTTGATCAGTATGTTATGCAACGTCTCGTATTTGAAGAAGAGGAGTTATCGCCTATTTTGAAGGGGCATCTTTTTATTGAGAAAGTTCTCGAAACATTAATCTCAAGAAACCTTGTTGAGCCAAAGGCATTTTTCAGGTCTACCCGTTCGTATGATCTAAAGGTAGATTTGGCGTTTGCAATGGGTTTGCTCGATAACAAATACTACTCTGCATTCAAAGCGATCAACAAGGTTAGAAATAATTATGCACATAAGCATGATTACAAAGTCAGTCTTGAAGAATTAAATGCTTTTAAGTTTGATTGGGAAGATATTCAGAATAAAGCGTTTGCTGTAGCTTGTGGAAAAAGTATTGGTGAGGGTGCAAGTATTGCCACAACTTTTTTATGTTGGAAAGCAATACATCTTCTCGACAAAGAAGAAGATTAACAAAGGGGCTTACGCCCCTTTTTCGTTTCTTATTTTGTTGATTGAGCTAACACCGTTGCTGCAAGCTGTTTGGTTTTTTCGCTTGAGCGTGGGTTATCGAGTGCTTTAGCTGCAACTGTTTCCATCACATCACTGGTGTGGCTGGAGGCGGCACGTTGAGATAGTGCGGAGGCTGCCAGCCGTTTTTGCACCTTTGAAGCATTGGGATCGTTTAAGGTTTGACCAGCAACTGAAGCGATTTTACTTGATGTTTGCTTAGGATTCTTTGCCATGCTATCAGCCCTTTCGTAGTTGGTAATGGTCACATGTGGTGTTTATCCAATGTTTATTGCACCACATATAGTATTAAAGATAATCCTCACCGCTTCGCTTTGCAACGATGAAAACCCAGTTTGCTGGTTAAATTTACAGTTGATAAATTGTGCGGTGTTTTATGCTGATGTGATGTCTTTATCAGCGTCATCTGTAGTTGATAACACTGGTTTTATTGATCGCAATTTGTTCATAATTCACCATCTCCACATACCCAGCTAACTCTTCCATACTCGCCCCCTGGGAGTATGTGCGGAACGCTTCCGTTTTGGCTTTTTGTTCAGTGTGTCCGGTGATACTGCCGATCCGTGTTTCCTGCACTCCGGCACGGTCAAGGCAGGTGATGAACATCCCGCGCAAGCTGTGGAAGCATTGCCGATCTGTAGCGGTAGGCAATACACGACGGCGTAGCCTGGTGAACGCTTGAGAGTAGAACGGGCCTTTCTTACCGTCAGCGCGGTTAATTTTGTTAGCCTGTGGGAACAAGTATTCGCCGTAACTGTGGCTCATGTATTCATCGACTATCGCAGATAGCCGGGAGTGAATCGGCACATACCTGATCCCCGCTTTGGTTTTACTCTTGCTGATGTAGAAACAGCGCACACCTTCCACCGTCTGGATCTCATCCTTGCGGAGGCTTGCCAATTCATCAAGGCGGCATCCTGAAAACAGTCCCATTACTATAATGTTCCTGATCTCCGGCTCTGCTGCATACAGTAGCTTTTGCACCTGGTCAGGCTCGAATGGCTGGTAGCTCTCGATGGTTCGACGTGCTTCGAGGTTGTGACCGTGAAAAGGATTGCGGTCTGGTATGCCATCGTAGCGGCGCTTTGCAAATTCGTAGAGAGAGCCTAAGCACGTCAGCCAGTTTTGACGAGATTGATCGGCGGCTCCCTTCTCCTTCTGTGCTTCGAGGAACTCAGTCACCAGGCGACGGCCTATCCTTTCTAAGGCAATGTCCGGTTGATTGGCGCTCTCAAGAAATAGCTCAACGGCTCGCGCTGATTTGCTTAATGTTGAATAAGAGCGGCGATCTTTATAGCTTTCTGCGTATTCGTCCCGTAATAGGCACAGAGTGGGAATCGAACAGGATCGCGCTACAGGCTGAGGGCGGCTCTTGTTCTTTTTGCCTTCCGTATGCAGGGCGGCTATTGATTGCTGCAACCACTGATCCGGGTTGCTTGGATTGTACTTCCGTTTTAGCTCTTCCCATTCTAACAACAGGTGGTTTCTGAACCGTCGAGCCTCATTAAGATCGCGGGTTGAGGTGGTTTTGCGCCACATCCGACACGGATATAAGAATCGAAGATACTTAGGAACGAAGATTTGAAACATCCAGATCCCGTCTTTTCGCTTATATAAGTAAGCCTGGCCCTTGATTGACACGATAATGATCCTCTATTATCACGTAATCAGTTACCTATGCTGATCGCAATATCGTTATCTGTCAGTAGGTTACAGAAGTGGAATGGATTTTTGTTCGATTCCCTTCGCCCGCTCCAATTTATCTTCGCCGTAATACTTCCCCATTTTGTTGTAAATAAAAAGCGTTTACGCAATGCAATCCTTTTGTAACAACCCAGGTAAAACACCTTATTTTCAAGTTGTTAAATAAGTGGTTATCTACGCTTTTAACAAACGATTGATGGAATATTTTATGAAAGGGAAATCTGCATTAACTCTTCTGCTCGCTGGTATATTTTCGTGCGGCACATGCCAGGCGACAGGGGCAGAAGTGACGAGTGAATCTGTATTTAACATTCTTAATTCCACGGGGGCAGCAACAGATAAAAGTTATTTATCGTTAAATCCAGATAAGTATCCTAATTATCGTCTTCTGATTCACTCAGCCAAATTACAAAATGAAATAAAGAGCCACTATACCAAAGACGAAATTCAAGGATTGCTAACATTAACAGAAAACACACGAAAGTTAACGTTGACGGAGAAACCCTGGGGAACATTTATTCTTGCTTCTACTTTCGAAGATGACAAAACAGCGGCAGAAACCCACTATGATGCTGTCTGGTTGAGGGATAGTTTATGGGGCTATATGGCATTAGTATCAGATCAGGGAAATAGTGTAGCCGCAAAAAAGGTTCTGCTCACCCTGTGGGATTATATGTCTACGCCCGACCAGATTAAGCGGATGCAGGACGTCATTAGCAACCCAAAACGACTGGATGGAATTCCCGTGCAAATGAATGCTGTGCATATCCGATTTGACAGCAACTCCCCCGTGATGGCAGATGTGCAGGAAGAAGGCAAGCCGCAGCTGTGGAACCATAAACAAAATGATGCTTTAGGTCTTTACCTTGATCTCCTTATACAAGCAATCAACACTGGTACTATTAACGCTGAAGATTGGCAAAAAGGTGACCGGTGATGCTGCCAACTTACTGATTTAGTGTATGATGGTGTTTTTGAGGTGCTCCAGTGGCTTCTGTTTCTATCAGC
>PPYF01602694.1_pt1 | contig 99387 bp, 90 predicted proteins | sample 1559871 | NCBI WGS metagenome assembly PPYF01 (sample SAMN08240021, study PRJNA423297) | Human gut metagenome, whole genome shotgun sequencing project.
TAACGATATTATATGCAAAAAAGGGAATTCAAATACGAATTCCCTTTTTTCAAATATTATTTTGATACAGCCCCTTTTTATTCAGACTGTTGACAAAGTGTCAGCAGTCTTTATTTTTATCCAAATATGTAATATAATTTAAAATATATAAATTTGTTACATAGAGGTTTTATCAATGATAAACGAAAGAAAAGAAGCACAAAGTGAAATAGAAGTAGTAATGTTAGAAGAATTAGTCCCACAAGACCATTTATTAAGGAAAATTGATAAATATATAGATTTTTCATTCATTAGGGATTTAACTAGGGATTTGTATTGTCATACAAATGGTCGACCAGCTGTTGATCCAGTAGTATTATTTAAAATGTTATTTATAGGATATCTTTATGGCATACGCTCCGAAAGGCAGTTAGTTAAAGATATAGAAGTAAATTTAGCATATAGATGGTTTTTAGGATATTCAATTACAGAGAAAATTCCAGATTCATCTACAATAAGTCAGAATAGAATTAGAAGATTTAAAGGTACTGATATTCCACAGAAAATATTTGATAATATAGTTCTTCAATCTATAGAAAAAGGTTTAGTTGGAGGTAAAATTCTTTATTCTGATTCAACTCATATAAAAGCAAATGCTAATAAAAGAAAGTTTGAAAAAGTTGAAGTAGACGTAATTCCTAAGGAATATATAGAACAGTTAGATATTGATGTTAATGAAGATAGAGAGAATCGTAATAAAAAGCCTTTAAACCCAAGAAAATTCAAAAAAGAAACAAAAGAAATTAAGAAAAGTACAACTGATCCTGATAGTGGATATATGATGAGAGATAATAAACCCGAAGGCTTTTTTTATTTAGACCATAGAACTGTAGATAGTAAAAACAATATAATTATGGATGTTCATGTTACCCCTGGTAACGTAAGCGATAGCGAACCGATATTAAAGAGAATAGATAGAATTAAAGAAACATTTAATATAAAACCTAAGTATCTTGGTTTAGATGCAGGATATTCAACTAATCCTATTTTTAAAGGAATAACAGATAGAGATATAATACCTGTTGTTGCATATAGACGTTCTCTTCATAAAAAAGGAATCTATACAAAGAATAAGTATATATATGATTATGATAAAGACATATATATTTGTCCCAATAATGTTGCACTAATATATAAAACAACGACCCGTGAAGGCTATAAGGAATACAGATGCTTTGAAGAAATATGTATGTGTTGTCCTCACAAAGATAAATGCCTTGGAGAAAAAGCTAAATATAAAATAATTAGAAGACATGTTTGGGAAAATCATAAAGACGATAATAAAAATTTTCTTAAAACCGAGAAGGGAAAAGGTATTTACAATAGAAGGAAAGAAACGGTTGAGCGAAGCTTCGCAGATTCAAAAAATCTGCATGGGCTTCGCTATGCTCGCTTCCGTGGACACGAAAAAGTGTCCGAACAATGTCTGCTAACTGCAGCAGTACAGAATATGAAAAAGATAGCAACAAGACTATCTTTGTTATTTTCATATTATATTAGTAATTTTAATTATATTATGTATTTCAAACTTTATCCACAACTAGTAAACAAAAACCCTCTGCTTTTTTAACAGGGGGTTTTTCAACAAACTGGTAAAAAGAGCACTTTAGTGCTCTTTTTATTTTAAAATTATTTTTTATTTTTTGTATAATTTTATTAATAAAGTCAATACTATAAATGTAGATATAAACCTGTGTAAAAACAGGTTCCCATCCCCCCATTATTTAAAAGAGCACCTGTTGAAGGTGCTTTTTTTTTAATAAAAAATTAAATTATTCAGTTTTAATTTTTCATTTTTACTACATTCTTTCAACGCTTTCCATACCTAATAATTCTAAGCATTCTTCTAAGATGTTTTTCACAAGATTTATTAATGCAAGCCATGATGCTTTCTTAGCTTCATCTTCTTCTGATATTATTCTTGTATCGTTGTAGAATTTATTGAAGTTATTGGATAATTCATATATATATTCACATACCTTATGAGGTGCTCTATCTCTAAAGCTGCTTTCTATCATTTCATTGAACTTAATTGCTTGAAGCATTAAGTTTCTTTCTGCTTCAGTTGTTGGTATAGCTATAGAGACATTAGAAATATCCATGGCAGCTTTATTTAAGATAGACTTAATTCTTACTATTGTATAAAGAATATATGGCCCTGTGTTTCCTTCAAATGAAGCAAATCTATCTATATCAAAGATATAATCTTTTGAAGCTTGATTTGATAAATCACCATATTTTAAAGCAGCTAACCCTACTTTTGATGATATTTCTTCAACTTCTTCTGCTGTTATATTTTTATTATCTTTAAGTTTTTCTTTACCAGCTTCTTTAATCATGCTTATTAAGTCAGCAAGTCTCATTACTCCTCCTTCACGAGTTTTAAATGGCTTACCATCTTTTCCATTCATTGTACCAAAACCAATAAAGTCTAATACTATATCTTCCCCAGCAATTCCTGATTTTCTTGCTGCTCTAAAGAATTGTTCATAGTGAAGTCCTTGCCTCTTATCAGCTAAGTATATTATTTCATTAGCTCTTAAATCTCTAACTCTTTCTACAACTGTAGCTAAATCTGTAGTTCCATATAGTGACGCTCCATCAGATTTTAATAAAAGAAGTGGTGGAATAGGTGCTTTATCATCTTCTTTACTTACATCAACAACTAAAGCTCCTTCACTTTCATGTGCATATCCATTTTCCTTTAATTCCTTAACCATATCTGGAATTAATTTTTGTGCATCACTTTCACCATTCCATAATTCAAAGCTTACATCTAATGCTCCATAATTTTTCTTTAAGTCAGCAACTGATACATTTAAGATATGCTTCCATAAAGCAACATATCCTCTTCTTCCTTGTTGAAGTTCCACTGTTGCCTTCTTAGCAGCTTCCATTACAGCTTCATCTGATTTAGCAAGCTTACTTGCATATGGATATATATCTTCAAGCTCATCTATTGTAAATGGTGCTTTAGCAGGATACTCTCCTTCAAAGCTTGCATCAAAGTATGGTAATTCTGGATTTCTTCTTTCCACTTCTGAAATAACCATACCCATTTGAAGACCCCAATCTCCTAAGTGAACATCACCAATAACATCATGTCCTAAGTATTTAGCAATTCTCTTAATACTTTCACCAATGATTGCAGATCTTAAGTGCCCTATATGTAAAGGCTTAGCAACATTTGCTCCACCGTAATCTACAACTATTTTTTTAATTTCTGTTGCTGGTGAAGTACCAAATTTTTCATCCTTGTTCATCTTATTAATATAATCAATTAAGAACTCATCATTAATTGTTATATTAATAAACCCAGGTCCTGCTATTTCTAATTTAGAGAAAATTTTATTTTCTTTTAATTTAGCTACTACTTCTTCTGCTATAACTCTTGGTGCTTTTCCATGTTTCTTAGCATTAGGTAACGCCCCATTACATTGATATTGGCAAAGGTCTGGTCTATTTGATACAGTTACCTTTCCTGATTCCCTGTCATATCCAAGTCCTTCAAAAACATCTTTAACTATATCGCTGATTTGATCAATAAATATTTTCATAATCTGCCTCCTATTTTTTAATATAAAAAAACCGCCTCTTTATAATACAAAGAGACGGAATATTTCCGTGGTACCACTCAATTTAACTAGAAAATTCTAGTTCACTCAAAACTTTAACGCAGTTAACGTCACACCCTTACATATAAATGCTCAGGTAGCTTCTCCAAGTTCCTCTTCCTTATTTTATATCTTGTAAGACTTCCACTCTATTCTTACTCGCTGGTAGATAATTATAAATAAGTACTCTTCTTTTCATAGAATTTTTTATTCTTCTTAATATTAATATAAAATATATGATAAAACAAATTTAATTAAAAATCAAATTATTATTTTATTTATTAAATATTGTTTATTAATTCATTAAATTCTTCATTATTTTTTACAAAACCTAGTTCACCTTCAACATCACTTTTCAGAGTATTTACAAAGGTATCAATAAATTGTTCAAATCCTTCTTCACTTTGATTAACCTTCATATTTGCATATAGCTTAGATTTTTATGGGTTCCATGGCTTTTTCATTGCTTCTAGCATTTTTTTAAGTACAATTACAAAGTTATCTGCATCTTTTTCATCACTGTATAATTTGAAATATCCAACTTGTCCATTGTAATCCCATAGGTCATATAAATCTGTTGTTTTTTCTAAAATCTCTGCAAAATATTTGGCATCCTCTTTTCTACCATCCTTTAAAGCTATTTCCATCATGGATATTAATATTGTAAAAATATCTGTGGTTGCTTCTATTAACTTATAGCTAAAAAGTTCAGAGGCCTTATCAAACTCACCTTTTTTAATATAAAGTCTTCCTTGTAACCTATTTAAATTTACTTTTAAAAGTCTAGCTAGTGCTGGTAATAATGTTATATCAGGATAACAGCCACCTTTTTCCCACTTATTCACTGCTGGTGTTGAAACACCAAGATAATCTGCAACTTGCTCCTGTGTCATTCCTAGGGTAATTCTCTTTTTCTTTATAATATCATTTATTTTCATAGTATTATTAACCTCTCATTTTAAATAATATCAAAAGCTTTTGGTATTATTATTTTAACAAGATATTTTAATGTAAACAATTGAGCTGTAGTTAATTGTAAAGTCTCTTTTTAAAACGTTTTCTAAATCTTCTACTACCTTTTATATATCCTTTTAATAGCTGATTTTAATTCTTCATTTTCTAGTTCTCTTGCAGATTTAGTTTTATCAAAAGATTTATAATATGTTCTTCTGGCTACGCCTAGAACGGTACACATAGTCTTAATATCATGTTTGCTTTTATTATTATTTATAAATTCTATCACTTCATCTAATTTTTTGTTGCAAATATGGCCATAGCTTTTTTGGCTAAAGCCCGCCTTTGGTGTAATATTTCATTTTCCTCTTTAATTCTTGCCTCAAACCTATCTCCTCACATTTCTTCGGCAAGTCTTACTCCAATAGCGTGACATTGTTCCGGAGTAACTTCTCTCTCTGCAAATGATTGAAAGGCGTGAAAACCAAGTATTCCTCCTGCCTTACCATATTGTTCTTTTGTAATAGTCATTTCTTCTAATGCAGTTTTAGGATTACAGTTCACACCAGACACATAAAATTGTTTTTCTGTTTTATAATCTGCTTCAACATAATCAATAACATTGTGTAAGTCATAATAACTGTCTTTACCATAATCACTATTGATAGTCTTTTCAATATTAGTAGTATAATCTATTACATTATCTAATCTCTTTTCTATTTTCCATATTCCTGTCGTTGCAATCTTTCTCACTCCTTTCTTTTTGGGTATAAAAAAAGAGCAAACCATTTCTGATTTACTCCATAAATTGTAATTTGTAGTTAACCTATTAATTTAATTTTTCTTTTTTCTATATGTTCCTTTATAGCTTCTGCAATAATTTTGTGTCCTTTTTCATTTGGGTGTATTCCATCATCACATAGTAGATTTGAATAATTTTTTATTTCTAAAAATTTTGAGGTTATATCTATTATTGGAATATCTTTGTTTATTGCCAGTTTAAAAACCTCTATATATATCTTTCATGCCAATTAGTAAGAAATTGTTTATTTCCTTCCATCAATTTTAATATATTATCAGTATTTAATTTCTTGCTTATATAATCAAAGTATTTAGTTGAATCTATTGGTGGTAATGATAATAATACAGGTTCTTTTCCTATTTTTTTAAATTCATCTATAAGATACGAATATATTTCAATGAACTCTGTTATTGAACTTTTAGAATAATGTTCTTTGTCTGGATTTTCTGATATTCCTCTCCAATTATAACCACAGTCATTTCCTCCAAATTCCATTATAACATATTTACTTTTTGTTTCCTTAATCAACTCGATATTTTTAAATATTATATTTTTTCCAATACTTATTGTACTCCAGATTTTGCTTTGTTTTCTATTGACACTCCTAATATATCCTCACACATATTAGAGAATCTATTTTGAGATACTTTATAAGTATTATTTTCGTATATAACACCTTTTAAAAAAGAATCTCCAAATACACTAATATCTAACATTTTTATTTCTCCTCGTATAATATTACAATTTGTTCTAAAGTTTTTAAATCAACTTTATTTGGATGTGATAATGCTTTGTCAAAGTTAGCAATTAATTTATCAATGTTAAGTGAAATATTATTTTGTTCTCTCATTTTTTCATATCTTTTTCTAACTGATAATGGCATTTTACCTTGACACATAAAAGTACCTATTATTGTATTGCTACTATCAATATTCTTTTTTACATTATTAATAATACCCTCAAAATATTTTTCACTTTCGCCATATCCTGCTGTCCCAAATAAAAATATTTTTTTGTTTTTTAATTTATTTAAAAAATCTATTGTTAGATGATCAGCATTTCCTTTTTCTGTCCAAAAACCAATATAAATTACATTACTTAATACATCATCAATTTTATCCACTGTACCATAATAATCACACTTATTTTGAGGTAAAGTATTATATATTGCCTCTGCAAGTTTTTTTGTATTTCCTGTTTTACTACTATAAATTATTGAATATCTTTCTCTTTTCATAATACATAATCTCCTTTTTCTTTATTATCAAAATTGTAATCTGTCTTTTTAGTCTTGACTTTTAAATGGATGTTTTAATTTATTTTTAATCTCAGTACCTATAATTCTCATAACAATTTCATATAATTTATTTGGTTCATTTTCATCTAAATTTATTTGTTTTTCAAATTTTTCTATTATTTTTTCCTTATTCTTTTTCCCTATAATAAATGTATCTTCTACAATATTATTTATTGTATTGCATCTTTCTTCATTATAGCTTGTTTGTTTTGATAATTCTTTTATAAATTCACTTTTATTCATTACTTTCTACCTCACCATATATTTTTCCTTTTGAATCTAATTGTATTTGATGTCCATAATCAAATATATAATAAATACATATTATAATTAAAACATAAAAAATTTTTGTAATTTCATAATCAATATTCATATCTATCTTTGTAATCCATTGAAACAATGTCCCTGATACATCTGGGAATATTAAATATGATATAAATAATATTGCTACTCTTTTTATGTTTTTTAAATTTTCTAAAGTAAATGGTGTATCTCCTTTACTTATACTATCAAACAATTTTGCAAGATATAACATTGCAAATGAAATTATCATAACAGAAACAGTTAGACATATCATAATAATCTCTGTATACAATATAATTTCTAATTTAGAATGCTCTTCAAAAACATTTACTATTGTGTTAGTTGTCATTTGGTCTAAATTAAATTCCATTACATTTTTATCTGCTACTATAATACTTCCATTGTCCACATTTGTATTATTTATTACTGACGGAATAAATAGCATACTCATAATCATTACTGCACTAATAATTATGGTTATAACTTGTAACATTTTTGAAAAAATTGAAATAGTTTTACTTACTATTTTTAATTGGTGTAATATTTCATTTTCCTCTTTAATTCTTGCCATTTCTTTTCTTAAAGCTTTTACTTCCTTTAATGTCATAACTAAGTAAGAGTTTTAATATCTTATAACCTTATTTTTATCAATCCAATTTTAGTAAAAATCTCATTTATTTATGATACGGTTCTTTATTCCTTATTCTAAAACAATTATACAATTACTTTTTAAGCTTTTCTTAACATCGATTAATCTTTGATTACTGGAACCTTTGAACTTTAAACCATCAACCTTTTTATCTTTTTCAAAACGTCCATCCACTAATACATCTATATTTTCAATTAAATCTTTTATATTATTATCTTTTTTCATCTTTTCTAATACATCCTCAAAAGTATATCCTGTATAGCACCAAATATTAAGGCCAGCCTTCTTAAAAACCTTTGCCATATAAGCAAATTCTTTAGCTCTTTCAAGAGGATCTCCTCCACTAAAGGTTATTCCTTTAAGTAGAGGATTATCTAATGCATCTTCTATCAGTTCATCCATATCTAGCTCTTCTCCTCCATTAAAATCATGAGTATCTGGATTAAAACATCCTTCACAATTATGTCTACATCCTTGAGAAAAATATACCCTTCTCATTCCTGGTCCATTAACTAAAGATTCATATGCAATTCCTGCTAACCTTATTTTCTTTGACATACTTCCGCTTCCTTATCCTTTAAATAACTATAAAAAATTATAATTAACTTAAGCTTTTAACGTAATTTAATCTACCACCAGCTTTTATTACCTGGATTTCCTTTTCTGTTAAATCTATTAATACTTCAAATTCACTATTCTTACTTATATTTTTAACTTTAACACTTCCCTTAGTTAAAGCTTCTTTAATATCATCTATAACCAATTCATCTAATAAATCCACTTTATTATAATCAGCTTCATTCTTAAACTCTAGTGGAACTATTCCATTATTAATTAAATTAGCCTTATGAATTCTAGCAAAGGATTTGGCAATAACACCTCTTACTCCTAGATAAAGTGGTGCTAATGCAGCATGTTCCCTACTAGAGCCTTGACCATAGTTTTCTCCTGCAATGATAAATCCTCCGCCTAAACTCTTAGCTCTCTTTGGAAACTCAGTATCAACTGTATTAAAACAAAATTGAGATAAATATGGAATATTAGATCTAAATGGTAAAAGTTTTGAATTTGAAGGCATAATATGATCTGTAGTAATATTATCTTCTACCTTTATTAATATCTTTCCCTCTATTTTTTCTCCTAACTCCTTATTTATAGGAAAAGGTTTAATATTAGGCCCTCTCTTTACTTCTACCTTAGTACCATCTTCAGCCGGCTTAAGTATCATTGAATCATCAATAATAAACCTTTCTGGCATATTAACAGATAAATCTATCTTTAACTCTCTTGGATCTGTAAGTACACCTTTAATTGCAGAAACTGCAGCAGTTTCAGGGCTTACAAGATAAACTTTTGCTGATAATGTTCCACTTCTTCCATAGAAATTCCTATTAAAAGTTCTAAGTGATACACCATTAGTACCAGGTGCCTGTCCCATTCCTATGCAAGGTCCACATCCATTTTCCAATATTCTTGCACCTGAACTTATTATATCAGCAAGTGCTCCATTCCTTGCTATCATCTCCATTACTTGTCTTGAACCTGGAGCTATTACAAGACTTACATCTGGATGAACCTTTTTTCCTTTTAATATCTTAGCTACCTTCATTAAATCTTCATAAGAAGAATTTGTGCAACTTCCTATGGCAACTTGATCTACCTTAATTTTTCCTATTTCATTTACCTTTTTCACATTATCAGGACTATGAGGCATTGCAGCTAATGGTTCTAAAGTATTAAGATCAATTGTTATCTCCTCATCATAAATAGCATCTTCATCTGCTTTAAATTCAAACCAATCCTGTTGACGCCCTTGAGCCTTAAAGAACTCTAAAGTCCTTTCATCACTAGGAAATATTGATGTGGTTGCCCCAAGCTCTGCTCCCATATTAGTTATGGTTGCTCTTTGTGGAACTGAAAGGTTTTTGATTCCTTCACCTCCATATTCGAATATTCTAGAAACTCCACCTTTAACAGTAAGCCTTCTCAAAACTTCTAAAATTACATCTTTTCCTGTAACCATATGTTTAAAATTACCTATGACATTTACTTTACATACCTTAGGAACATTTATATAATATGCTCCACCTGCCATAGCTAAGGCAACATCAAGACCACCTGCACCCATAGCAAGCATCCCCACCGCACCAGCAGTTGGTGTATGACTATCTGAACCAATTAATGTTTCCCCTGGCACTGCAAATCTTTCTAAAAATACTTGATGACACACTCCATTTCCCGGTTTAGAAAAATATACTCCATGCTTAGATGCTACAGTTTTTATAAACTCATGATCATCTGCATTTTCAAAGCCTTGCTGTAACATATTATGATCTATAAAAGCCACTGATCTTTTAGTTTTAACTTTATCTATCCCCATAGCTTCTAATTGCAGATATGCCATTGTCCCTGTTGAATCCTGTGTAAGAGTTTCATCAATTTTAATACCAATATAGCTACCCTTTCTCAATTGACCTTCAACAATATGGTTGCTTAAAATCTTTTCTACCAAATTATTTCCCAATGATAATCTCCTCCCTTCTATTCTCTCTATTATTTATTATTCCTTTTCTTTATATTGCTTATAAAGACTTACAAGCTCTTTATCAAAAAGACTTCTTTTTAATCTAACAGTAGTTGCTCTTACCAAGCTAAGTATATCTTTCGCTTCAGCATCTGAAAGTTTTATATCATATTCTTTAAATTTATTTACTATAGCTGCTTTTCCTGAATGTTTTCCTATGACAATTTGCCTTTCAAGTCCTACCACCGCTGGATCATAAGCTTCATAATTCATTGGATTCTTAATAGTTCCATCGGCATGTATACCTGATTCATGCACAAAAGTATTTTCTCCTACTATGGCCTTCCATTTTGGTAAAAATCGCCCAGAAGCCCTGGATACATACTCTGATACTTCTTTAAATTTTCTAGTATCAATATCTGTCTTATAACCATAAACATAAATTAAAGCCATTAATACTTCCTCTAAAGCAGCATTACCAGCTCTTTCACCAAGACCATTTACTGTTACTCCAACATGATTAGCACCACCCATAAGACCAGCTATAGCATTGGCAGTAGCCATTCCAAAATCATTATGAGTATGCATTTCAATATCAAATTTTGTTTTATCATATAAATACCAAATTTCATCCCTTAATTTAAAAGGTTCCATAATACCTACAGTATCGCAATATCTAAACCTATCTGCACCGGCTTTCTTTGCAGCATTAATAAATTCCACTAAAAATTCTCTATCAGCTCTTGATGCATCTTCCCCATTAACAGATACATACAAGCCGTTTTTCTTAGCATATTCCACTGATTTAATCATATTTTCAAGCACCCACTGCCTTGATGTTCTAAGCTTATGCTTAATATGAATATCAGAAACAGATATGGAAATAGCCACTGCATCAACATCACAATCAATAGATTGCTCTATATCAGAAGTAACAGCTCTATTCCACGCCATTATACTCTTTGCATTGCTACTATTTCTATTCCTTTTCACTATTGATTTTATTGCTTCCTTTTCATCTCCACCCATGGTTGGAATACCAACTTCTAATTGATCTACTCCTAAATCTCTTAACATAGATGCAATGATAATTTTTTCCTCATTAGCAAATACAACACCTGCTGTCTGTTCCCCATCACGCAATGTAGTATCCACTATCTTTACTTGTATATCATTTATAGGATCTTTAATTGCCATGTTATAGCCCCCCTTTTATTTTAATTCCAATTTTACCATTTTATTACTATAACTTCAATGTAATATTTCTTTTTTAAAATAAAACTAAAGGCACTAATTTTCATTAATCTTAAATTTAAGACTTTTAAAAATTAATGCCTTTATTTATATATTTATATAACACCATAATTATTCATATTACTGCCTGTATGGGAACGTCTATCTGCTCTTTCTTCAAACTTTCCTGGACCAAATCGTTCATCTAAACTTAAGTATCCAGTAACTCTTGATATACCTTGAATATCTATACTATTACATTTTGGACATTTCTTTTCATTGCTATTTATACTACTTCCACAATGCCTACAGTATCTTATATGAAAATTTATTCCTATATAACTTATATTAGTATTTTTATATGCATAATTAATGATATCCATAATCTGCTCTCCTGTTGGTGAATCATCTACTTCAATATATGAAATATGACCTGCATTGCAAAGCTTATGATAAGGTGCTTCAATATCTATCTTTTTCTTTATTGAAATAGGAAACTTTACAGGAATATGATAACTATTAGTATAATACTCTTTATCCGTAACCCCCTTAATTATACCAAACATCTTTTGATCCTTCTTAATAAATTTACCACTTAACCCTTCAGCTGGTGTGGCATAACAACTCCAATTAAGACTTGTTTCCTGTGAAAATTTATCAGTATATTGTCTTATAAAGGTAACAATTCTCACACCAAGCTCTCTAGCTTCATCATTTTCACCATGATGCTTTCCTATTAAAGCTGTAAGTGCTTCTGCTAACCCTATGAATCCAATGCCCCATGTGCCTTGTCTTAAAATAGGTTCAATTGAATCCTCTTCTTCTAGATTTTCCGCTCCCTTCATCAGCTTTTGACCAGCTACAAAAGGAAGATCCTTTACTCTTAACTTTTTAAGAATACCATATCTATGAAGTAATGATTCTTTTGCTAATACTAATCTACTTTTTAATATTTCAAAAAATTTATCTATATCACCTTTTGCTTCAATTCCTATTCTAGGTAGGTTAATAGTCACTGGTGCTATATTTCCTCTACCTTTGCATCCTGCCTCTCCATTAATATTTTTCATAACATATGTCCTGCATCCCATGGTTGCTGGCATATATCCCTTATCGTAGTATTCCTTATTGAAATCAGCATCTATGTTCATAAATGTGGGGTTCATTCTCTTTGCTGCTACTTGGCAGGCTAATTTATAAAGATAATAATACTCATCTTCTGGTTCTCTATTTACTCCTTCTTTTACTCTAAAGATTATATTAGGAAAAATAGGCTGTTCTCCCTTTCCTAAACCTTTTTCATATTCTTGTAAAAATATCTCACATATCATTGCTGCATCTTTATCTTTAGGTATCCCTAAATTTATAGAAGAAAAAGGGACTTGTGACATTTTCGTTCTTACCCGTAAGCTTTTTATCTTACGCTCTGGAGGTTTCCCTCATCATATAGCTATCCCTCTTATAATCACTATATTACTATTAGTCTATTCTAATCCAGATTAGCATATATTTTTATCCTTTTCTTTCAACCATAGGATAACGAAGACTCTTGGGAGTATTTTTGCTATCATATCGCTCAACTCCTATGCGTTACAAGGAATTGTGATTCAATTCCTCTCGGTATTAACATATATTTTATAACATGAATCGTATTTTCTTTTTAAATAAATAGTTGCATCGTTATACATATATTCTCTTAAGCTTTCAACATCTTTCTTTGATGAATACAGTAACATACTACAACCAATTCTTTCTACAACTTTATTTATTCGTGTTCCAATTTCACTATTTAAGATAATATTTAAATTATCTAAAAATTCATAGTTAGATACAAATCCAATACATTTTCTTGATCCTTTTCTTTTACCATGTGATGTTGTATTAGTGCACCATCCATCTCCATCAAAGAACCCTCGAATAAAATGTCTCATCATATCTTGATTTATATTAGGAATTATTTCATGCTTAGTTTTGTTAGGTATAACACCTAACTTACCTAAATCATTAAACATCTTACATGTCTAATAGTTTTTTCTGACTCACATTTCCTTTCCTCCAATTCCTGTATCAAATACTTAGTCTTTACCGATTTTCCTCATTTATACTCTAAAATCTACAATGGTGTTTGATTTTAGACGGCCCACTATTGACCTGCACGGCTATGCATGGTATTTAAATTATATACAATTCCCTGCATAGCTTGATGAACTCTCATCTTTAATCTTTCTTCTACAATATTTTCTATTCTTTCTTCTTCAATACCAAGAGCTTCTAACTCGCTTCTTATTTCCTGTCTGGTAGGATCAATAAAAATAGACATATCATTATCAAAATCGGGGTGTGCTTGACCTCCAAACATGTCATTCTGGCTTGACTGCAACAAAATACAAGATAATTCTGCTGCTGTTTCTATTCTTTTAGGTTTATTTATAGTTCCATAGCCTGTATTAAACCCATTTTCCAAAATCTCTTTAGTAGGAATATGAAGACAATTTATACTTAAATTATAAGAATCCAAGTCATGAAAATAAAGCTCACCATTTTCATGAGCTTTTGCTAAATGCTTAGGCATATTGGCTAAATTATGCCACTTATTTGATTCTGATGCTATTCTTAAAAGCTTTGACGAAAAGTTATTTCCTATATTAGCATTGTCTCTATCAGTTTCCACGCCAATTCTATTAATAGCTTTCATTAAATCAGATTTTGTATCCCTCACTCGTGTTCTATCCATCCTATATATAGAATACGCCCTTTGAATTTCATTATAGCCTTCATCTATTAAAGTTTTTTCAATTAAATTTTGAATTTCTTCCACAGTTATGTTTACTTTTTCAGATTTAGTTATCTCTCCGCATACTTTTTCCGTTATATTGATAATTTCATTATCACTTAATGTTTTTGAAACTTCCTTACTAGCTTTTCCTATGGCATTACTTATTTTATCTTTGTTAAACACTACTTCCCTTCCATCTCTTTTTACTACATATTGCATTCATCTGTCTCCTTCCCACTATATATTGTGTTTATTCTTAATTATACCCCTTTATATTATTCATCTCAAAGCTCAATTATACCCCCATATTATTCCATTAAATAATTTGTATTTACTTATCTTTAATTCCCTCTCATTTTCTAAAAAAATTTTAATATATGATATTATGCTTTATTTTTACTTGCATACATTAATCTAACTATATCAGTATTGATAATGTTTATAATTATCAGTATTGATAACTATATCGTTTGTGATATAATAAAGTTAATAAATTTCGTTTAGGAGGATTAAAATGCAAAAAATTGCTATAATAACTGATAGTGCATCTGATATCCCATTAGAGGTTATAAAAGAAAAAAACATTAATTTATTACCACTTAGAATAATCTACTCTCATGGAGATTACCAAGATAAATTAGACATTACACCAGAGGAAATATACTTAAATTTAGATAAAGAAATTCCAACAACTTCACTTCCAAGTGCACAGACTATGGATGATATTCTTAATAAATTAGAATCTGAAGGCTATACTCATGTTATTGCCATATGTATTTCAGGCGGCCTTTCTGGAACATGCAATTCCTTAAGATTAATCTTAGAAGACCATCCAAAGTTGACATCATATGTATATGACACTAAAATTCTTGCTTATCCTGAAGGAGAAGTTGTCTTAGAAGCAGTTAAACTTGTTGAGGCTGGTAAAAGCTTTGAAGAAATAGTTGAAGCACTACCTAAAATCAGAGAAAGAATAACTGGTTTCTATACTGTTAATACTTTAGAATACTTACAAAAGGGTGGTAGAATTGGTAAAGTTGCAGGTACAATTGGTGAATTATTAAACCTAAAGCCTATAATCACTACTGATGAAACAGGAGTATACTATACTATCTGTAAAGCTAGAGGAAGAAAGCAAGCCCTTTCAAAAATGACTGATCTTCTAAAAGAAAAACTTGCTATAGGAAAATGTGAAGTTACCGTATTAGAATGTGCTTGTAAAGAAGAAGCAACAAAGTTTATGGAACAACTTGCAAAGCTTCCAAATGTAGAAAATATAAAGCTAAATGTTCTTAGTCCAGCATTAGGAATACATGGTGGTCCAGGGTTATTAGGACTTTCTGTAAAACTTGTAGAGTAAAACATTATGGATGATTTTAAAAATATTATTGATATAAAAGCAGAAGAAAAAAAGCTCTATGAAGAATATAAAGCAAAGGTGGCCGAACTAAAAAAAGTTCAAAAAGAAAAAGAAGCTGTAGGTCAGGTTTTTACCAAAGGTCTACTTCCAATCTATGTTTTATTTATTCTTCATCTAAACCCTTCCAATGGCAATGATATTTCCAATAAAATATCTAAAAGGACTTCTAATCTTTGGGCTCCAAGTACTGGAGGAATTTATCCACTTTTAAAAAAGCTTGAGAAGGACGGATTGGTAATCGGCAAGTGGGATGATCCTAAGAAGAAGTTCCAAAAAATTTACTACCTTACAGATTTAGGCGAAAAGGAATTTCAGCATAGAAGACACTTATTAAAACCAAGAATTGAAGAATCATTAAAAGTATTTCAAATTGTTTATAAAGATTTATATCTATAAATATACAAGTAAGAATAGCCTTACTTGTATATTTTTTTTTATTTTACATATACTAAGTAAAATTATTAAGGTGGTGTAGTGATGAAAGGTTTAATATTAGATTATAACCATTCTGAGGCCTTCATTTTGTTAGAAGATGATTCAGTAAGCACAGTTCCAATAAACTCCTTACCTACATTATTACCTATAGGAAGTAATATAAATTTATCTACTTTAAATAACTGTAATAATTTAAAATACCATCCTCTACATAAATCTGAAGACTTTTTTTAATAGTATAAAATTTTCTTTATAAAGCAAAAAAGATGCATCAAGCATCTTTTTTTATTCTACTGTTATTGCATTAACTGGACAGCTTGATTCAGCTTCTTTAGCCTCATCTTCTACTTCTGAAGGCACCTCATCAACATAAGCAGCTGCTTTTCCATCATCCTCTAATACAAACACAGCTTCACATATAGATGGACATAATCCACAACCTATACATGTATCTTTATCAACATGAGCTTTCATATAAATCATCCTTTCTACATACTTATAATAATATTATTTACTCATTCACTAAAAATATGTATTAAAAAATTATTACCAATTTGATGGTTTTACATTTGGCTCACTAATTGAAATATTCCATTTCTTATATTCATACTGTGCCACTACATAATAAGTTTCTTCAGTATTTTCTCGTTTATTATTTACTATTATAGCTGTCTTATAAACTAATGTATCATACCCCCTATTCTTTACAGTAATCACTACATCATAACCTGCCGTAGTGGTTTGAACTAATTCTACATTAGAAATTATCTTTTCTGCATCTGAAGTAAAATCTTTTAAATCATTAGAAAAAATGTATTTTAAACAGTCTGCATCACTTTTTATATTTATACCTATTTTATAATCCTTATCCTTTAATGAAGGTTCAATCTTCTTTAAAACTTCTAATATTGGTTTATAATAAATATAATTAAATTCCTTAGGCTTTCTAATAAATGATAAATTCTGTATTATAACTTCATCTATTCTATTAGAAACAGTATAAACATCCGTATCATTATAGAAATTACCACTCTCACTGCCTACCACATAATAGAATTTTTTAACTTCATCACCTAAATCAAATTCAAATATATAATCTGGCTCTAAGTTTGACTTTTCTGTACTTTTTTGTGCCTTAGAAAGTAAGTTATACATTGTATTTTTTGCTGATCCTTCAGTAACAATAAACTTAAATCCTAAATCTCTCATACTTTGAATACTTATTTGTTCTACATTTTCAGAATCTAAATACTGAAAATAATCTGTCTTCCATCCTAGTTTCTTCTCTATATTTTCTACTACACTACAACCTGAAAATGTAGTTATTATACCTATTAATACTACAGTCAAGCAGCTAAGCTTAATACTTTTTAACATTTCATCTCTCCTTCCAATACTTTTTTCAAATAATTAGGAGGCGATAAGCCCCCTCCCAATTATTAAAAATTATAATACTTTCTGCTATCATTAGCAATTTAAATATTTACATGACCTTATTATTTATGAACTCACTAATTAATATAAGTACAATCATTCTACTTTATTGCATAGGAACTACAACTGTAGAATTCTTAAAGTCATAGAACATTAGCCAGCAACCTATGTCTGTATCTGAATCCTTAGCAACCCATGTGACAAATCCTGTTCTTCCATCATATGGCTGTTCATCTTTATCTTTCTTTCCAGGAATAGCATAAATTATATATTTTAAATTTCCATTAAAATCGCATTTATATCCTAATTTAAAATAATTATACTTCTTAATATAAGGATAATAGTTAAGCATTGGATAATAAACTAATGTATATTTATTGTAATTGGACATATTACACATTTCATATAAATCATGTACAGGAACCTTATACCATTTACAGTATTTAAGTTCATCATAGCCTTCATCTTCTTCAAAGCCTTCTGCAATGGATTCAAAATACTCACCGATAGTTCCTCTTATCTTACTATTTCTTGGATTAAATTCCTTACTTTCTTCTATGAGCTCTTCATAATCCTCAAACTTTCCTCTAAGATTTTCTTTTGGATGGTCTGTTTGAATATTTTCTTCTATAGTTGCCTGTAATTTAACTTTTTCAGTCTTCTCTTCTCTAGAAGCCTCCACTTCTTCTAGTGATTCTTCCCTCTTTTCTTCAGCAAACTCTTCTTCTCTATCTTTTTCTTCAACGGATTCAACTCTCTTTTCTTCTTCAACCTTTAGTGAACCTTCATTTATTGAGTTTATTTCTTCATTAACTACTTCTTCCCTATCTTCACATTTATCCTTCTTTTCTTTTTTATCATGCTTCTTTTGTTCTTTATAATGTATTTTCTTTTCTAGTTCTTTATCACTTTTAGCCTTTATTACTTTATAACTCTTCCAATCCTCACAAGGTTGTTGTCCATTTAAAAATCCACACATAATAAAAATTGGAACACCATCTTTATATTTACCTATGGCTGCTCCAGAAATCTTATCTAAAGAAAGCTCTATTCCAGCAATGTTATCAACATTATATTCTTTAGTATAATCTGCTTTTCCAGCAATGCTTACATCTAACTTACCTAAATCTACTATTTGCTTGTTATCTTTCTTATCACATATAAGCATCATATTGTATTTATCTTCATATTTTCTGAGGTTTTGAGCATAAAAAGATATTTTACATATATCTCCCTTTGCTTCAATCTTTGCATACCCTGACAGTGATTTATCATTGGCACTAGCATATCCACGTTCATCTTCCTGCAAAATAATGAAGTTTCTATATAGCCTGCTATTACTAGCCATCTCTTAAAACCTCCAAGTTAAAATAATTCCCTATATTATATGCTTACTATAAACAGATATGTTCTCAATACATGAAAATTAAAGCTATGCTAATTAATTAAGTCACTTCGCTAATTTATGGCGACTTAACTAAGTGCATTAGTGAAATGATATGCACTATTTAACTAATAAAAATAATAGGCTATGACAAAGTATCGTCATAGCCTATTATTTTTATTTCATTCTGCTATATATAGCATCTGCTAATGCTGCAAATTCCTCTATAGATAAAGTTTCTCCTCTTCTCTTAGGGTCAACATTTGCTTCACTAAATGCTTCTTCCAACTTTTCTTTAGGAAGTCCTATATTTTTAACACCATTCCATAATGTCTTTCTTCTCATATTAAACGCATTTCTAATAATATCAAAGAATAATTTTTCATTTTGTACTTCTACTCTTGGATTATCTAGCTTTTCTAATCTTATTACTATAGAATCAACCTTTGGTCTTGGTATGAAGCAAGCTGGAGGTACTTTTCTTACTATTTCAGTATTGCAATAATATTGAACTAGTAAAGATAATGCACCATAATCCTTATTACCCGGTTCTGCTGCCATTCTTTCTGCTACTTCCTTTTGAATCATTATAGTTAATGACTTAAAGTTATATTTTTCCTTAAGCAGTTTTACAATAATTGGAGTTGTTACATAGTAAGGAAGGTTAGCAACTAGCTTAACACTTTGCTCATCCCCTATTATTTCATTGAAATCAACTTTTAAAGCATCATTATGTATTAATGTAAAGTTTTGATTATCTCCTAACTCTTGACTTAGTATAGGAATTAAATCATTATCTAACTCTATAGCAACAACTCTTTTAGCTGTATTTAATAATTGTGCTGTTAATGTTCCAACTCCTGGACCTATTTCAATAACTAAATCATCTTTGCATACTTCAGCACCACTAACTATATCTCTTGGAACTGAATCATCAATTAAAAAGTTTTGACCTAAACTTTTTGAAAACTTAAAATTATATTTTTTTACCAGTTCTGCTGTCTTTATGTTCTTTATGTCCATATTATTTTCCCTCTTCAATTTGTTTTTCTACTTTATTTATGGCTTTAATGAATTCTTCTTTAGTAACGCCATAATTATTTAATCTTGAAAGCATTTGGCTAGCATTACCATAGCCTAAACCTAGTTCCTTACCTAATTTCATTCTTCTTTCTTTAGAACGAGCATCTCCATTTAATTTAAAGTAAAACATATCTTGCGCATCAAATATAGGCTCTTTATCTTCCTCTGATACCTTTGCTCTTTCTAGAGCTTCCCTAATTACTTCTGGTGATGCATTTTCAACACCTATATCATCACCTTTAATTCCATCTTCTTGTGCTATATAAGCATGTTTTATACCTTTTACACGTTTAGATATTATGCTTCTTATTTTCTCTCCTGCAAAATCAGGATCTGTTAAGACTATAACACCTTTTCTCTTTTGAGCTTCCTTAATTCTTTCAATGACTTTTGCATTAATTCCAAAACCACCTACAGCAATAAGCTCTGCATCTACAGCTTGTTTTACAGCTGTTATATCATCTCTTCCTTCCACTACAATAACTTCTTTAATCAAAGCGTAATTCCCCTTTTCTCCTTATATCTCTTCTATTAATTTATCCCTATATATCAATTATGTCAAACCCTTTTAAAAAAAGTACATGTTCGCCTCAACTAAAAAAAGATGGTTTTTTAACCATCTTTTTCCTACCACTCTCCAGGATAAGCTACAATATAAACTGGTACATTATATTGTCTTCCCCAGCTAATAGCATCACTATTTGAGTTAACATATACATCTATAATGTTACCTTGAATAGCTCCACCAGTATCTGATGCTATAGCTTTTCCATAGCCATCAACATATACTAAAGCTCCTAAAGGTATTACACTTGGATCTACTGAAATTGTACTTAACCCACTTGGATTATATGTTGGCACCGAACCTGTTGCTGTCAAACCTCCACCTGTATATGCTGTAGCTTGACAGTATAAAACATCTTTATATGTTCCTGTTTCTCCACTTCTACTTGCATATACTTTAGCTGTTCCCTGTAATACAATTTCAGTAACTGCTTCCTTTAATACCTTAGAACTTATTTGTTCTCTTGAAACCTCTTTGCCATTCTTTTTTGTAACTTTATAAGTGACTTCTACTTGACCTTCTTCACCTGATTGTTTTACCTTTGTAGTATTAACTTCCATAGTATTATCATTTTCTGTTAAAGTATCATATGCAATAGTATCAGTTGATACCTCATTTAATACTTCTACATCTACCAATTGAATTGAAAGGTTATCCTTAATTTTTGTATCAAGGCTTGGATTAACTTCATCCTCATACTTATCAAATTCAATATTTTCCGCTTTAAGTTTCTCACTTTCAGCTTCAAGCATAGCACCAATAGTTGGCTCTGCTGTCATTATTGATATTGTCTTATCCTTTGATACTATTTCCACGTTAACTGCTTTTCTTACTTCTATTACTTCATCTTTAACTAATTTCTTTTCTAAAGCTGGTTCAACCTTATCCTTAGAGCCTAACTCAATCCCTACTTGCTTTAGAGCATCTTTAATAGTCCTTTTATATGTGACAAATATTTGTTCATTTCCATCTACGTTTATTGTTACAGTTTTTCTTGCATTAGCTACTACACATATTGACATAACACTTATAACGAAAAGTGGTGTAGCAATTGCTAATATTTTTTTTGCCTTAGGACCATTAGAAAAATTGTTTTTAAGGTATTCCTTACATTTTTCCATCATCTTTTTCAACCTCCTTTGGCAAGAGCGTCTTTTGAATTATATTATAGAACCTAACTTTTTGTCAAATTCAGCATCTTACCGCTTAATAAACTGTTAATGAACCACACTGCGTCATAAAAAATATTAATAATAAAAATAATAGTTTGTACACAGTTTATAAGTAAATACAGTAAACTAAAATTGGGATTTTTTGTAATATACTCTTCTATTTTACTTTATTTAGTATTCCTAATCAAATTACTAAAATTACTATTTACAGCCATATTCACTTCTTTCGGGTCAATTCCCTTTATTTGGGAAATTTGTTCTATTATATGTTCAATATAGTCTGATTTATTTCTTTTTCCTCTATAAGGTGTAGGAGCCATATAAGGACAGTCAGTTTCAACCAATAATCTTTCTAATGGTATAGCTTCCACTACTTCACATATCTTTCTAGCATTTTTAAAAGTAACAACACCAGTAATGCCAATATAATAACCAATCTTTACACACTCTCTGGCAAATTCAACACTACCTGAAAAACAATGAACTACTCCTTTAACATTAGGAAAACTCTTCATAATTTCCAAGGTGTCTGCATGTGCATCCCTATCATGAATAACCACTGGAAGATTTAATTCTTCTGCCAACCTCATTTGTTCTCTAAAGACGAATTTTTGAACTTCTCTATCAGGATTTTCATCCCAATAATAATCTAAACCAATTTCTCCAATCGCTAATATTTTTTTATTTGATTTAACTTTTGAAATAATATCTGCTCTAACTTCTTCATTATAATCATCTGCATCGCTAGGATGAATGCCTAATGCTCCATATATAAAATCGTATTCTAATGTTAAATTATTTGTAGTTTCTATACTCTTCTTTGAGCAAGCTATATTCATCAACTGTTCTACACCAGCTTCTTTTATTTGCTTTAATACCTCTGCCCTATCTTCATCATATGCTTCATCATCATAATGAGCATGTGTATCAATAATTCTATATTTATTTTCCATAATTTCCTCCAAAATTTTCATATTTTTTTAGTAAATAATTCTTAATGTTTTCGAAAGCTTTTATTCATATATTATTCGCTTATTTGACACCATATTGACACATAATTACCTTATTATAATACTTGTAAAGTAGTTAAAGCATTATTATTTACCCCTAAAACCATCTTTTTATAGTTGGTCCTAGAGCTATTCGTCCCCCAAATGTAATAGCTCTAGGTTTTTTTATGCTCTTTTTTCTTTTAATATACTTACTTCTTCTATGGCTCTTTTCTTATCAATCCTATTAAATAATATATCTATTTCATCAATTTTAATATTATTTTGTTCAGTGTAACTCCAAATAGGTTCTTCTATTTTAAGCGATTTTCTTATTTTTTCACAGGTATTTGGTATAAAGGGTTCTAATAAATTAGATAAATTCACTATTATCTGTAAGCAATTATATATAATCTCACTACATTTTGTTGGATTAGTATTTATAAGAGACCATACATTTGATGAATCAAAATATTTGCTATACTTTCTACAGAAATTCATCACTAAGGTAAGTGCCTCCTTGAAATATCCCTCTTCAATATTATCTCCCACTTGAAAATACAGATTAAACATTTCTTCTTTTAATTCTTTGCTAATCTTTCCATTAGGTATTCTTCCATTATATTTTTTATTAATAAAAGAAATAATTTTACTTGTAAAGCCTCCTAAATTTGATGCTAAATCATGATTATTAACGTTTATATAATCTCTCCAGGTAAAATCAGTATCTCTTTCTTCAGGTGAATTTAAAGCTAAATAATATCTAAAGCTATCTATATTATAATTCTTAGCTATATAATCAGCCCATATAGCCCAGTTCTTTGCTGATGAGAAAGATTTTCCCTCCAACTTTAAATACTCACTTGATATAATTCTTAAATTTGGATTCTTTATTCCTAATCCCGATAAAATAGCTGGGAAAATTACTGTATGGAATGGTATATTATCTTTACCATGGACAAAATAAATTCTAGAATCATCACCTTGCCAATACTCTCGCCAATCTTCATTTCTTCCTTCAATACATTTCATACTAGCTGTAAGATATCCCATGACAGCTTCAATCCACACGAATATCCTCTTATCTTCATACCCTTCTAAAGGTACATGGACACCCCAATTAAAATCTCTTGTTACTGCCTTATCTCTAAGACCTTCATCTAAATACCTCTTAACTATGTTTTGTGCATTCTTTCTCCAACCATTTTGCCTTATATACATACGCTTAACATCATTTTCAAATTTAGATAAGGTGAAAAATAAATGTTTTGTTTTCCTTGCTACGGGCTTTTCTCCGCAAATTCCACAAATTTTATCTTTTACTTCATGAGATTCAAATTGTGCCCTACATTTACTGCAACCATATCCATGAGCTTTTTTACCACAGATAGGACATAATCCTTCAATATTCTTATCATCTAAATAACAATTGCACTTTTCACAAAAAGTCTGTTCAACTTCCTTTTCATAAATATAACCTTTATCATATAAATCTAAAATGAACTCTTTAACTTTATCTTCATGATACTGAGTATGTGTTTTTTCAAAAATATCAAAAGAGAATCCTAAGGTCTTAAAACATTTCTTAAATTCATTATGATATTTTTCCACTGCTTCTAAAGGAGTTATGCCTTCCTCTTCAGCCTTAGCTTTTACAGCAGTACCATGACAATCTGTACCTGAAAGAAAAATAACATCATCTCCCATCATCCTATGATATCTAGCTAAAATATCTCCTGGAAGTAATACTGCTATTCTTCCTAAATGAAGTGGTCCATTGGCATATGGCCATGCATTGCCTATTAATATATTCATAAAATACCCCTCTTATCAATTTTAAAAATAAGGTGCTGAGCATGCTCAACACCTTGTTTTAATTATCTAACTTGGCTTCCTGTTGGTAATTCACCCGGATTTACTAAAGTTAATATGCTATCATCATCTGTTGATGCTGCTAGGATCATTCCTTGAGATAATTCTCCTCTTAATTTAACTGGCTTTAGGTTAGCAACAAGAACTACATACTTACCAACTAATTCTTCTGGCTTGTAATGTACTGCTATTCCTGATACCACTTGTCTTTCTTCACCATTTAAATCAACTTTTAATTTTAATAACTTTTTAGCTCCTTTAATTGGCTCACAAGCAAGAACTTTTACAACTCTTAAATCTATCTTTGAAAAATCATCTATTGTGATTTCTTCCTTTATAGGTTGCATTTTATATTCTTCCTTTGGCTTATTAGCTTCTATTGCAGCTAATCTTAAAGCTTCTAATTCCTCTAATTTCTTTTCAACATCTATTCTAGGGAATAATGCTTCTCCTTTTGAAACTTTAGTTCCTGGAGTAGTTCCATCAAATCCACTTAAGGATTCAAATGACTTTGTAGTTATATTTAATTGTGCATCTATCTTTTCACTTGTTGAAGGTAAAAATGCTGATAATAATACAGAAGAGAATCTTAAACTTTCTACTAAGTTATATAAAACTGTTCCAAGTCTTTCTTTCTTTTCTTCATCCTTAGCTAAAATCCAAGGAGTTGTCTCATCTATATATTTATTGGCTCTTCCTATAAGCTCAAATATATGCTCTAATGCTTCTGGAATTCTTAATTCATCTATTGAAGCTGAAACTTTTTTAGGAGTTTCTAATGCTAATGTGATAAGTTCATCATCAATTGATTCTTTAGCAAGTGGTGCTGGAATTTCTCCATCAAAGTATTTTTCAACCATTGCAACTGTTCTTGAAAGAAGATTTCCTAGGTCATTACATAAATCTGAGTTTATCTTCTTGATGAATATTTCATTATTAAATAATCCATCTGCTCCAAATGGGATTTCTCTTAATAAATAATATCTTACAGCATCAACTCCAAAGTTTTCCACTAAAGTAACTGGATCTACTACATTGCCTTTTGACTTTGACATCTTTCCACCATCTACAAGTAACCATCCGTGACCAAATACTTGTTTTGGTAATTCAAGACCTAATGCCATTAACATTATTGGCCAATAAATAGTATGGAATCTTAATATGTCTTTACCTATTAAATGAACATCTGCTGGCCAGAATTTTTTGAATAACTCATCATTATCACTCCCATACCCTAAAGCAGAAATATAGTTTGATAATGCATCTATCCAAACATAAACTACATGTCCTTCATCAAATGTTACAGGAACTCCCCAGTTAAAGCTTGTTCTTGATACACATAGATCTTGTAAACCTGGTTTTAAAAAGTTATTAACCATTTCATTTTTTCTTGATTCTGGTTGTATAAATTCTGGATGAGATTCAATGTATTCCATTAATCTATCAGCATATTTGCTCATTCTAAAGAAGTATGCTTCTTCCTTTGATGCTTCTACTGGTCTGCCACAATCAGGACAGTTTCCATCTACTAATTGAGTTTCAGTCCAAAATGATTCACATGGAGTACAGTATAATCCTTCATATGAAGATTTATATATATCTCCTTGATCATATAATTGCTTAAATATCTTTTGAACTGTTTCTTTATGATAATCATCAGTGGTTCTGATAAATTTATCATAGCTTATGTTCATCATAGTCCATAAATCTTTGATTCCAGCAACAATTTCATCAACGTGCTCTTTTGGTGTTATTCCCTTTTCTTCAGCGATTCTTTGAATCTTTTGTCCATGTTCATCTGTTCCTGTTAAGAACATTACATCATATCCTGTTAATCTCTTATATCTTGCTATGGCATCAGCTGCTACAGTTGTATATGTATTACCAATGTGTAGCTTAGTTGATGGATAATAAATTGGTGTAGTTATATAGTAAGGTTTTTTACACATATCTATTCCTCCTAAAAAATAATTATATAAAAAAAGTCTCTATATAGGCTGTTTTACCCATATAGAGACGTTATATACGTGTTACCACTCTATTTTAAACTTATTTCACAATAAATTTCTCATTAAGTGAATATCTTCACTTTGCAATATAACGGTTGCACCCGTACCATCTTACTTAAACTTTCAGATGATCTGCTCCAAGTCCATCTTCATATAATTTTAATGCACTGGTTTCCACCATCTCCAGCTCTCTTTAGCAATTAATTATACTACTCTTCTCTTCTATACATTTATCAATTTTATGATATTATAAAATAAAAAAACTGTCAAATTTTATATACTTATACCTCTATATTTTTGTTTTTTATTTGTTATAATAATAACATGAAAGGATGTATACAATGAATTATTTTAAATTACCTAAAGTAGGCCTTAGAACTTTCAAATCAGGACTTGCTGTTTTTCTATGTCTACTTTTAATTCCTAATGAACCATTTTTCTCTTGCCTTACAGCAGTTATTTGTTTAGGTGATACTGTTACAAATTCTGTTCGCACAGGCATAAATCGTGGCGTTGGAACTATAATTGGGGCATTTTCTGGATTATTATTCTTATTAATATTTAGATTTTTAGAAAATCATATTTCAAATACATATATCTCTAAATTGATAATCTATATGTTAATTGGTCTTGGTATAATTATTATGATATCACTATGTAATAAAATTAAAAGACCTGGTGCAATTAATATCACATGCATAGCATTCCTTGGAGTAACTACTGCTCATGCTTACTCTGATCCAATATATTATGCATTAAATAGATCTTTTGAAACAATTCTTGGAATAATAATCTCTATATTGGTAAATACACTTATTAATCCACCACCACATAAATAATTAAACAGTGCATATCAAAATATTTAATTTAAAAAGATTTCCAACAGAATTGCCCCTAATAATTCTGTTAGAAATCTTTTTTATTTGCTCCTATATTTAATGCCCTATTTTTTATTATGCTTGCTTAATCTTCTTCTACTTTCTTACCAAATATCATTACTCCTATAAACAATGCTACACAAGACATTGGTAATACTATATATATTGGAAGTCCAAATCCTGCTGGAATATATCCAAATAGTATAGTTATTGCAGCTACAAATAATGCATACCACATTTGTGTCTTAACATGTTCTATATGACTACATCCAGCTCCCATTGACGAAAGTATTGTTGTATCTGATATTGGAGAACAGTGATCCCCAAATATCGCTCCTGTTAATACAGCACTTGTACTTACAATTACAAATGACATTTCTGGATTAATTTTATATGCTAATGGAATTGCCAATGGCATAAGTATGCTCATTGTTCCATATGCTGAACCTGTTGAGAAAGATATTATTGCTCCAAGAATAAATATTAAACTTGGTAATAAAAATGCAGGTATAGCACCATTCAATGCTTCTACTAAATATTCAGCAGCTCCTAATTCTTTTATTACAGATCCTAATGACCAGGCTAATATAAGAATTACTGCTGTTATTATAAGGCCCTTCATTCCATCAATCCATACTTCTATAGCTTCACTTATAGTAAATATCTTCTTCCATACTGCCATAACTATTGCAACTACAGTAGAAAATATTGCAGATTGTAATAATGCAATTGATGCATCTGATGCTGCAAAAACTTCTAATATTGCTTTAAATGATAATGGTGAATTTGTTACTATCGCTTTAATAGCTATATCATCACCAGCCATTATTGATGAATATCCACTATAGTAAAAAGCAACTATAGCTGAAATAATTAATGCACCTATTGGTACAATTGCATTCCAAATGCTTAGTTTTACACCTTCTTTTGGTTCTAATTCATCCATGTGAGAAGAAGTTACTGCAATTTCTTCATTAGTTAAATCTTTTAACTTTCTTGCTGATATTTCAGCTTTTCTCATTGGACCAAATTCCCTTAAAGTTATTATTGTAATCACAATAAATGCAAGTATTAATATGTTATAGAATCTATAAGGTATTGTTTGAAGGAATACTCCAAATCCACTAGCTTCAACACCTATTGATTCAAATCCTTCTGAAATTAAGCTTACTTCTAAACCAATCCAAGTTGATATTATGGCAAGACCAGCTATTGGTGCTGCTGTTGCATCAATTATAAATGCTAATCTTTCTCTTGATATTTTCATTTTATCTGCCACTGGTCTCATTATTGGACCAACAATTAATGAATTTGCATAATCATCAAAGAATACGCATATTCCTAAAAACCAAGTTATAAGTTGAGCACTTTTTGCAGTTTTTGCTTTCTTTGCTAAAGCTTCAGCAATAGCCTTTGCCCCCCCCATTTTAGCAACTAAATTAATAACTCCTCCAATTACAAGAACTTGCATTACGATTCCTGCATTCCATGGATCAGATAATGAATTTAATGCTCTATTAATAAAATCTAAAAATGCTTGTGTTAAAGCTCCAAATACATTAAATCCTGTTAGATTCAAAATAAATCCACCTGATAAAACTCCAATAAATAATGAAATAACAACATTTTTAGTTATAAATGCTAATAATATTGCAACTATTGGTGGTATTAATGTAAATATTCCAAATTCCTCAGCATTACTTACTGTCAGTTCAAATTCTGATGCAAAAACAAATGTTGTTGATAACATAAATATCATCATAGTTAAACCAAAAATTTTCTTAAAATTTTTTTCCATATTTTTACCCCCTAAAATATTTTGGTTGGTGTAAAGTTTTTTTACACTACTTTTCTTTTAAATTCTAACGTTATTTTTTAATTATTATTAAAAATTAGCCATAGACTATTTTTTCATGCAAAACTTTACACTATCATATTTTAATGAATACACTTAAGAGTAACTATCTTAAACAAAAAAGCCTTGAGTTAACACTCAAGGCTTATAATAATCATAAAATTCCTCAAATGATAGCTCACCACAAATGTAATTTGTGACAGTGATACATATATTTTATGCATCCCCAGCTATACAACCTTAAAGCATCAGTTGTATACTTCGGCAACAATTCCTTTCTTACTAAATCATAGTGCTTACCTCATTAATAATACTAATAATTATTGCGCCTCTACCCTTACGTTATTCATTTTTCAACTTCTATTATACAATTATTTTTTTATTATGCAATAGAATTTTTTAACTTTAATTAATTTATTCTATTTCTTGACATAAAATCTTCTATTTCTTCCACTGTCTTAATCATATCCTTTGTTAGGTTAATAGACCCATCTTCTGTAACAAGAATGTCATCTTCTATTCTTATACCAATTGATTCTTCTGGTATATAAAGACCTGGTTCCACTGTATAAACCATACCAGGTTCAAAAGTAAAGTTTCTATCTATTATTACATCATGAGTATCTAAACCTAAACTATGACCTATACTATGGAAATAATACTTTCTAAAATCTTTTTTATCTTCTAATAAGCCTAAACTTACACAAGCCTCTCCTAATAAATCATTTGCCTTAGCATTTAGTTCTGCTGTTGTTATACCTGGTTTAATTGTCTTTATTATTTCTTCGTTAACTTTTAATACCGCATTATAAACTTCCTTTTGTCTTGCTGTGAACTTACCATTTACTGGAAAAGTTCTAGAAATATCAGCATTATAATATTTATATTGTGCACCTAAATCAAAAAGAATTAAGTCTCCATCTTTCATTTCTGCATTATTATCAACATAATGAAGAACTGTAGCATTTTTTCCTGTAGCAGCAATAGTGTTAAAAGCTAAATCCTTAACACCTTTACTTTTACAGTTAAAATCAAAATATGCTTCAAGTTCATATTCCTTCATTCCATCTTGTGCATTTTTCATTAATGTTTCAACGCCAGCTATAGTGATTTTTATGGCTTCTTTAATATTTTCTATTTCCTCATTACTTTTAATAAGTCTTAAGGCTGCTATAGATGCATATATGTTTCTTACGGAAATTTGAGGATATTTACTTACTATTTCCTTAGCAAATATTTGTGAAATACTATTCATTGAATTAAAAGCATCTCTTTCTAAATCTAAATATAAATTGAATTCTTCTTTCATTGAAATTAATCTATGAAAATAATCTTCAAAAGTGCTCTTAAACATAACTTCATCAACGCCAGCAATGTCTAAAGCTTCATTTTCTCTTAAGCTTTTTCCTATCCATTTTTCTAGTTCTAAATCTATATCTTTAATGAATAAAATATTCTTTTCTTTACCATTTATCTTACTCATTAATAAAATATGATCTGGTTCTTGAACACCAGTTAAATAATAAAAATTTCTATTTGGTGTGAATGGATAAGCTTCATCAGCAGTTTTCTTTGGTGCATTACCTGCAAATAAAACTATCACTGAGTTATCCTTAACTTTTTCTAATAGCTTGTGTCTTTTTGCCTTATAGAATTGTCCTTTCATATATTTATCCTCCTCTTTTGAAATTATTTATTTTCATTATAACTAAATAAAAACATAAAGGCTATAATATTTCTACACAATTGGGAAATTTAACATATTAATAACTTTACCATTAAAATTGCCATAATTATCGCTATCATATCTGCCATAACAGCTGCCCATACAGTATGACGCACTTTTTTTATTTTTATAGCACCAAAATACACTGTTACAGTATAAAAAATTGTTTCTGTTGTCCCCATAATTACAGATGCTACAAGACCAATAAAGCTATCAGCGCCATAATTATTCAATATATCTGTAAAAATTCCCATAGCTCCACTGCCAGATAAAGGTTTTATTAGTACTAATGGAACAACTTCTTTTGGCAAACCTATAATACTTGCTACAGGCGATATAAAATTATTAACAAAATCCAATAATTTAGCGCTTCTAAATATATTCACCGCCACTATCATTGCTAATAAATATGGAAATATATTGGCACAAACCTTTAACCCTTCCTTAGCACCTTCAACAAACCATTGGTATACTTTCCTACCTTTTATCATTCCATAAGTTATTATTATAAGTACTATTATTGGTATAATACTTTTGGTTATATAATTAAACATTTTACCTCCAAATTAAAAGTACTTTTGCAAAACCTTGCAGCAAATCACTCCACATATAGATGCCATTGCCGTTGAAATTATTGCAGGAATTATAATCACACCTGGATTGCTAGAATTCGCAGTAGCTCTAATGGAAATAACAGTAGATGGTACAAGTTGTATACAAGCTGCATTTAATACTAAAAATAAACACATATCATTAGATGCCTTTTCCTTATCTTTATTTAAGCGTTGCATTTCTTCCATAGCCTTTATTCCAAAAGGCGTTGCTGCATTTCCAAGGCCCATCATATTTGCTGTTATATTCATTACTATAGCCCCTAACGCCTTTTCATCTTTAGCTGCATCCTTAAATATCAATTTTAATATAGGCTTCATAACTTTAGCTAACTTTTCAGTAAATCCACTTTTTTCTGCTATCTTCATTACTCCACACCAAAAACACATTAATCCTGTAAGACCCACCACAAATGTTACTGTACTTTCTATGGATGAAATAATATCATTAGACATAGTTTCACCATTTCCAGATAAAACACTCACCAATAAACCTAAAAAAATCATAATAAACCATATGTAGTTAATCATCTAAAAATCCCCCCTTAGATAATTAAAATATATGCCTTGCATAGCTTTTTTATTAGTGATACCATAAAGATATCAATATATATTTTATTCTATATTTTACCTAAAAAGGAGATACACCAATGAAAGAAGGAAATTTAAAATTAGCACAAGAAGATATTGAAGCAGCATTAAAAGCTGTGGAAGATATAGAGAATTTCATTAATGATGAATCATTAGAAAAAGATGTTTTAAAACAAAAATTTGTTGCTTTATCTGAAAAAGTACAACAATTAGAAAATTTATTAAAGATAGAAGGTATTCTTTAATTAAATAATACATAATAAAAAAGGGACTTTTTATAGCCCCTTTTTTATTAATATCCGTTACTAAATGTAAATTTTTAAAATGGTTTTGACACTCTTTCCTCAATTTTACCCAATAAATTCTCAACAATCATAATACCTATACATAGCTGAATGCATACTCACTTACAACTCACTTTAGTAAACGTTATCAACAACTTTGATTTCATTCTATCATATTACTGGGAATTTTACAATATAATATTTATATTTTATAATAATATACAAATTATAATCACTTTCTTTGTAAAAAAATTAAATAAAAAGGAACCTATCAAGGCTCCTTTTTATTTACAGCTTTCTCTTTCCACCAATTCATGACTTAAAATAAATTCTGCTTCTTCTAATGGCTTATTATTTAATATTTTTATAAGTATTCTCATAGCAACAGAACCCATATCATAACTTGGCTGTTTAACTGTAGTTAATTTTGGATAGAAGTAAGATGCAACAGCATTATCATTAAATCCTATTACACTTACATCTTCTGGAGTGTTAACTCCTTTTTCTCTTAATCCATTTATAGCACCCATGGCAATTTCATCAGATGCACATATTATTCCATCAAAATTCTTACCTGAAGCTAAGAATTTTTCTGATGCTCTGTATCCACTTTTAACTTTTAAGCCTTCAAAATAAACTAAATCTTCATCTATAGTAATTCCAGCTTCATTTAATGCTTTTTTATATCCGATATATCTATCTCCCCAAGCGTTTGCAGAACTTTTATCAACACCAATGAAAGCAATATTTTTTATTCCTTTATCAAGAAGGTGTTTTGTTGCTTCATAAGTTGCTTCAATATTATCTATATATACACTTGGAAGTCTTCCTTCATTATCTTTTGTTTCAACTAAAACTGTCTTTAAATCCAACTCATTTATTATATTCAATGTTTCTTCTTCTAATGATGAACTCATATAAATAACTCCATCAACCATTTTTTCTTTTAATACTCTTAAGTAATCTTTTTCTTTATCTGAATCAAAATCAGAGTTGCATAAAATTACATTATAATCATATATATTCGCAACATCTTCTGCACCTCTAACAATTTCAGGATAGAATCCACTTGATATATCTGGCACTAGTATTCCTATAGTCTTAGTTTTTTGCGTCTTAAGACTTCTTGCAACTATATTAGGTCTATATCCTAATTTTTTTATTGCATCTAATACCTTTTTCTTTGTGTCTTCATTAACAACATCTATATCATTTAAAACTCTTGATACCGTAGCTATTGAAACTCCCGCTTCCCTTGCAACATCTTTTATAGATGTAGCCATAACAACATCACTCCATTTTCATAATTTTTAATTAATTTATTATACCATTAAATTGTAACATTTTCATTCCCTATATTTATATTCTTTCAAAAAAGGTAGGAATTATAACTAATCCCTACCTTACTTACTATTATTTATTATTTTATAACTTCCACAGCCATATTTAGCTTTTCACCATTTATTGTTGTTTCAGTATACTCTCTATTTGCTGCAAATATTATTTCTTCTGTTAAAGTATCTCTCTTAATAGTTTCAGCAAACTTCTTAATAACGTCCATTAACATTTCATTATCAGAAACGTATAGCTTAATCTTATCTGCTACTTGGAATCCGCTTTCTTTTCTCATGTTTTGAATCTTAGAAATCATTTCTCTAACATGACCTTCTTCTCTTAATTCATCTGAAATATGAGTATCAAGAACAACACCTATAGAACCTTCACCAGCAAAAGCATATCCTTCTAATCCTTGCATTGTTACAAGTAAATTTTCTTTATTTAATTCAATTTCAGTTCCATCTACATTGATAGTAACAACTCCACCATTTTGGATAGTTTGAGCTAATTCCATTTGGTTTCTAGCACCAATTTCTTTTCTTATTTGAGGTATCATCTTACCATACGCTCTACCTAATACAGGAAGGTTAGGTTTAATTTCAAAGTTAACGTGAGTTGAAAGGTCAGCACCAAATTCAACAGCCTTAATATTTAACTCATCAATTATGATATCTCCATAATATACAGGAAGTGAGTCTGTTGAAACAAGCATCTTAGATAATGGCTGTCTATTCTTAATGTTAGCACCATTTCTTGCACTTCTTCCAAGCTTAACTATCTTATAAGCTAAGTCCATTTCAGCTTCTAAGTTTTTATCTATTGCCTTTTCATTAACTTCTGGCCATAAACATAAGTGAACACTTTCTTCTGCTTTAGGATCTAAATTAACTACTAAATTTTGATAAATTTCTTCTGTAATGAATGGAACAAATGGAGCTGAAACTTTAACTAAAGTAGTTAATACTCTATATAATGTTACATAAGCACCAATTTTATCATCTGTTAATGTTTCAGACCAATATCTTGCTCTGTTTCTTCTTACATACCAGTTAGATAATTCATCTGTGAAATCTTCTATTGCTAAGGCAGCATTAGTTATATCATATGAGTTTAATTTATCATCAACGTCTTTAACTAATGTGTTTAATTTAGACATAATCCACTTATCCATTACGTTATCTGATACGAAATCAGCATATTCTGTTGGGTTGAATTTATCTAAATCAGCATATAATACATAGAATGAGTAAACATTCCATAATGTGCTTAAAAACTTTCTACCTGCTTCAGATACATCATCAGTAGAGAATCTTGTTGGAAGCCATGGAGCACTTGCAGTATAGAAATGCCATCTTGTAGCATCTGCACCTTCACTAGCTAATACTTCAAACGGATCAACAACATTACCTTTAGACTTAGACATCTTTAAGCCTTTCTTATCAAGAACATGGCCTAAAACTATACAGTTTTCAAATGGATTTCTATCAAATACAGCCGTTGAAATTGCAAGTAATGTATAGAACCATCCTCTTGTTTGGTCAACAGCTTCTGAAATAAATTGAGCTGGGTAATTTTGTTCAAATAACTCTTTATTTTCAAATGGATAATGTAATTGAGCAAATGGCATTGATCCTGAATCAAACCAGCAGTCAATAACTTCTTTAACTCTTTCCATTTCCTTACCACATTCTGGACAGTTTAAGTGAACTTCATCTATATATGGTTTGTGTAATTCTATATCTTTTGGAACATTTATACCTTTATTCTTTAACTCTTCAATACTTCCAATACATTCTTTATGTCCGCATTCACATTGCCAAATTGGTAATGGAGTTCCCCAATATCTATCTCTTGAAATACCCCAATCAATAACATTTTCTAAGAACTTACCAAATCTACCTGTTCTTATATTATCTGGATACCAGTTTATTTTATTATTGTTTTCTATAAGCTTATCTCTTAATGTTGTCATTGCAACAAACCAGCTTTCCTTAGGATAGTAAAGAAGTGGTGTATCACATCTCCAACAATGTGGATATGAGTGTAAGTGTTTTTCAGCTTTGAATAACTTGTTGTTTTCTTCAAGCCATTTACAAATGCTTTCATCACATTTCTTGACAAACTTACCAGCCCATGGAGTTACTTCTTCAACAAACTTACCTGCTTTATCAACTAAGTTTATGAAAGTAATTCCATTAGCTTTAGCAACTAAGCTATCATCTTCACCATAAGCAGGTGCAATATGAACTACACCAGTACCATCTGATAATGTTACATAATCACCATGAATTACTTCAAAAGCTTTTCCTTCTACTTTTCCAAATGGCATTAATTGTTCATACTTAGTTCCAAGTAATTCAGCTCCTTGGAACTCTCTTACTGTTTCAAAATCTTCTCCTAAAACCTTTGGAGCTAAATCTTTAGCTAATATTAATATCTCATCGTTAACTTTTGCTTCAATGTAAGTATAAGCTTTGTTTATACATAAAGCTAAGTTTGATGGTAATGTCCAAGGAGTTGTTGTCCATGCTAAGATATATTTATTCTCTTCATCTGCAACTTTAAATTTAGCAATTGCAGTTAAGTCTTTAACATCTTTATATCCTTGAGCAACTTCATGTGAAGATAATGCAGTTCCACATCTTGGACAATATGGCATTACTTTATGTCCTTCATATAAAAGACCTTTATCCCACATTTGCTTTAATGCCCACCATACTGATTCAATATATGGATTATGATAAGTTACATATGGATTTTCCATATTAACCCAGTAACCTATTTGTTCAGTCATCTTTTCCCACATGCTAACATATGTAAAAACACTTTCCTTACATTCCTTAACGAATTTTTCTACTCCGTATTCCTCGATTTGTTCTTTTCCTGAAATACCAAGTTTCTTTTCTATTTCAAGTTCAACTGGAAGACCATGAGTATCCCAACCAGCTTTTCTTATAACTTTATATCCCTTCATAACTTTGTATCTTGGAATAATATCTTTCATAACTCTTGTTAAGATATGACCTATATGTGGTTTTCCATTTGCTGTTGGAGGTCCATCATAGAATGTGAAATATTCACCATCTTGATTCATATCAAAGTTCTTCTTTATTACATTTCTTGCAGTCCAAAGGTTTGCAATTTCTTTTTCCATTCCCACAAAACCTTGTGGCAATTCAACTTTCTTGTACATAAATTTCTCCTCTCCATATTTTTATATAAAACCAATTTAATTGGTTAAATTACCAAATTTACTACTATTCTTCTTTGTATTAGTATTAACAAAAATTATCAGTTTAATAATTAGTTAAGATTTAATCTAAAATTTTCTTAAATAATTTCATTTTCTTACTATCCTAACTTCTTAGCTGGACTGTTGCATTAGCTACACAGCCGCTTAACTTATTTTTCCTAAAAATAAAAAAAGCCTCATCCATAAAAGGACGAAGTTTCACTTTCGCTATACCACCTATTATTTAAAGACTCTAAAATATTATAAAAATTAAGTCTCTATCTTCAGATACTATCATATCCTAATCTTTAACGCAGATATACGGGATAAACTTAATTACAATTCCTTGCTTTCAGTCTCCAACTCCTAGGTGATTTTCCTTATACTATCTTGTGATTTTACACCAACCAATCACTCTCTTAAAAGATACCATATAAATACTTTTCCTACTCATAGTTATTACACTAATTATATTATACTATTTTATTCATTGTCAATTAAGTATGTTAACATTATTTTATCTCTTTTATATAAATAATAGTTATTACTTAATATTGACTATATTATATAAAAATGCTTTAATTTTAATAAAGATAGATTTAAAATTTAGGAGAGTTATAAATGGAAAATGATGAATTAAGACAACAAGTTTTAGATAAAATGACAAAAACATGCCCTTGTAGAGTTATTACAAGAGCTAAAATAAAGGAATCTATTAGAAATGGTGCTCACACTGTAGAAGCTGTTGCTAAAGAAACTGGTGCAACTACTGGTAGCTGCAAAGGCTGTAGATGTAGATCTAAGATTCAAGAGTTAATTACAGAGCACTTAGATTCAATGTAATAATTTTTTTGAAGAAAGTCCCTAAGGACTTTCATCATAAATTTTCAATTGTCCATTATCAATTATCTACTGTAGTTTTCTAACGAATGATTTTAGTTTTGCAATGAATATTTTTTCTTCTATTGGCTTAATTATTATATCATCAGCACCACTATCTATCACATCAGCTAGAAGATTTGGATTATTTAAAGATGTTACAGCAAAAATTAATGATTCATCACTTTTTTCTCTTAGTTCTGCAATAATATTTTTTCCGAACTCATCTTGTAATACTAAATCTACAAGGTATATATCATAAATCTTTTTACTTTCTGCCAATTCTGTTCCTGATTCAAAGTATCTCACTGATTTTATTTTATATCTATCAAATATATCTTTTAAATGTAACCTTGAAAAATGACTATCTTCTATTACTGCAATTTCTTTTTCTTTTAATATCTGTAAATATTTATCCATCTTAAATATATTATCTATATATTTTATTAATGCTTCATTAACCTCTTCTTTATCTATATATTGAATAACACCTAAATTCATAAACTGTTGCATATTAGAATTTAATTTATTTCCTGATAAAATGCAAACTGGAATATCCTGATATGAATAAGTTACATTCTTAATAAACTCTTCACAAGTCATACCATTTCCTTCAAAAGAACTAATAATTAAATCTACATCAAACTCTTCCAATAATATTAAAGCTTCATTATAACTATCTGTAGATAAATATTCGTATTCACTGTCATTAAATTTCTTTCGTATAACTTCAACAAAAAAGGCACTTGGCTCAATATGTAAAATAGTCTTCATCTTAATTCTTGCTAGAATATAATATTCTAACCGCCTCCTCTTTCTATAATAATTATTTTACACTTATTTATTCGTACATCTTAATTACTTACTAAATATTTTTTAAAATTTATTTACACCTTGTCATTAATTTATTAATAAAAAAAGATGGAAGTGCATTAATTACACATTCCAATCTTTTATAAGCTTAAGCTTTTCTTCTCTGCTTAACCTCTTTATTGCATATTCTCTTTTCATTGCTAACTTTTTATCATTAAACTTCTCAAAATATACTAGCTTTACTGGAAGCCTTCCTCTAGTGTATTTTGCTCCCTTTCCACTGGAATGAACATTAATCCTTCTCTCTAAATCATTTGTCCATCCTGTATATAATGTATTATCACTACAACTTAAAATATATACATAATTCATTTACTATCATTCCTAAATTAATTAATATATACATTATAACTTATAAAATAAAAACCAATCAATAATTCCCCCACAAATTAATATTGTTAGTGTAATAAATAACATAACCATTTCATATGAAAAAATTTTATATTTTTTCTTCCATTCATTAATATATTTCATTGGCTTTTCTTTCTTCTTTTTCATCAAAAGTATTGCTACTAATATCATTCCAAATGCTCCAATACAAATAAGCACTGTCTTTATTCCACATACAATATTAACTATATTTCCTTTATACATAAATACACACATTATTGATATTGCTATGGATATAATTGCAGATATTGTTATTCCAATAGCTATACATCTAACTATATCCTTAAATAGTTCACTTATCTTTTTCATTTGTATCACCTATCTTATATTTTAGTCATATAAATGACATGCTACATAATGGTCTTTTTCAACTTCTTTAAATAAAGGAGATTCTTTCTTACAAATATCCATACATTTACTACATCTTCCTTGGAACTTACATCCTGGAGGAGTGTTTATTGGACTTGGTACATCTCCTTCAATCATTATTCTTTGTCTGCTTTCCTCCACATCTGGATCTGCTATTGGAATAGCTGACATAAGGGCTTCAGTATATGGATGTTTAGGATTTGAATACAATGCTTCCGATTCAGCAAGTTCAACCATACTTCCTAAGTACATAACAGCAACTCTATCTGATATATGCTTTACCATAGCTAAATCATGAGCTATAAAAAGATACGTAAGTCCTAGTTCTTTTTGAAACTTAATAAGCATATTTGCTATTTGCGCTTGAATAGAAACATCAAGGGCAGATATAGGCTCATCACAAAGGATGAATTTTGGTTCTACAGCAAGTGCTCTAGCGATACCTATTCTTTGTCTTTGCCCACCTGAAAATTCATGAACAAATCTATTGGCATGTTCTTTATTTAATCCAACTTGTTCTAATAGTTTATATACTCTTTCACTTCTCTCTCCCTTGCTTTTTGCAAGTCCATGAATATCAATACCTTCTGCTATAATATCTGCAACTGTCATTCTTGGATTTAAAGAAGCATATGGATCTTGGAAAATTATTTGAACTTCTTTTGTAAAGTCCTTCCTATCTTTTCCTTTTAATCCATGAACACTTTTTCCTTTATAAAAAACTTCCCCGTCTGTCTTATCATACATTCCAATTACAGTTCTTCCGCAAGTAGTCTTACCACACCCTGACTCTCCAACAAGCCCTAAAGTTTCTCCTTCTCTAACAAAGAAAGAAACATCATCAACTGCTTTTAAAGTAGCACCTCCACCAACTTTAAAATGTTTTTTTAAGTTTTTAACTTCTAGTATTACATTTCCTTCTTTACCCATTAATCTCTACCTCCAATAGCTAATTCCAAAACAGCGCTTGGAACTTCTTCATTGTATAACCAACATTTCGCAACGTGTCCATCTTCAAAATTATATTCTGCCGGTTCTTCTTCTAGGCATATATTCATACAATGCTTACATCTCTTAGCAAATCCACATCCTTTAGGAGGTGCTATTAAATCTGGAGGTGTTCCTGGTATAGTCTCAAGAATTTGTTTCCCTTTCCATTCTAACTTAGGCACTGCATTTAATAATGCCCATGTATATGGATGCTTAGGATTATAGAATATCTCTTTTTTAGTTCCTCTTTCTATAATTTGTCCTGCATACATAACTGCTATCTTATCAGCCATTCCTGCAACAACACCAAAATCGTGTGTTATCAATATTACTGATGTATTTAATCTTTCTTTTAAGTCATTTATAAGCTCTAATATCTGCGCTTGTATTGTAACATCTAGAGCTGTTGTTGGCTCATCAGCTATTAATATTTTAGGCTCACAAGCAACTGCTATAGCAATCATAGCTCTTTGCCTCATACCACCTGAAAATTCATGTGGATATTGATTAATTCTTTTTTCAGCATTAGGAATTCCTACAAGTTTTAATATTTTTATTGCTTCTTCTTTTGCAGCCTTTTTATTCATATGTCTATGAATAATTAAGTTCTCCATTATTTGCTTACCAATTTTCATTGTTGGATTTAGAGAAGTAAGTGCATCTTGGAATATCATTGCACAATCTCCACCTCTAAACTCTCTAATCTTTTTCTTATCATAATTTAAAATATTTTCACCATTAAAAAGTATTTTACTACATTTTTTAATTTCACCTTGTGGTGCTTCAACAAGTCTCATTATGGCTCTTGAAGTAACACTTTTACCACAACCTGATTCTCCAACAATAGCTAAAACTTCACCTTTATCTACAGAAAAATAAACTCCTCTAACTGATTGTACTTCTCCTGCATAAGTATGATAAGATACCTTTAAATCTTCAACCTCTAACATTGGAGTGTTCTTCTTTTCATTATTTGTATTGTTCATAGTTTCTTCCTCCTATTGTCTAAGTTTTGGATCTAAAGCATCTCTAAGCCCATCCCCCAATATATTAAATGATAATATTAAAAGTACTAATACTATAGTTGGGAATAATAATTGATATGGATAGAAAGACATGCTTGCTTGTCCAGATGATAATAATGAACCTAAACTAAATCTTGGTGTTGTTAATCCTAATCCTAAGAATGCAAGCGATGTTTCCGCAACAATTACTGCTGGTATTGTTTGTGCAACATCAAGAATAATAAGACCAATTGTGTTAGGTAATAAATGTTTAATTATTATTCTCATTGTAGATGCTCCTAAAGCTTCTGCTGCTAATACATATTCACTTTCTCTTAATTGAAGTACCTTACCTCTTACCATTCTGGCAGTTCCTGTCCATCCAGTTATACATAAGGCAATCATCAGTGGTAAATATCCATTTCCTAAAACAACTATTATTATTAATGTAACAATTAAATAAGGAATACTGTTTAAAACTTCTACTACCCTCATCATAATTTCATCAACATAGCCACCAGTATAAGCCATTATTCCTCCATATAAACATCCAATTACCACATCAATTAATGTAGCAAATAATGCTATAAGAAGTGACTTTCTAGTACCTATACATACTCTTGTGAATAAATCTCTACCTAAGTTATCAGTTCCAAACCAAAACTCTGAACTTGGTCCTTTGTTTTTTGCTGATGTAACAATTGTTAAATAATCTAAGTTTTTAATATGAGGTCCTATGATAGCAATAATTGTCACTAGCACTAATACTACTAAAGCTACCATTGCTACTGGATTCTTTTTTAATCTTCTCCAAGCATCCTTCCAATAGCTTATATTAGGTCTCACAACTTCTTCACTATTTAATTTAGACAAATCTACTAATTCAAATCTCTTATCTTTTACCTTTTCCATTAGTTTGTCCCCCTACTTTGCTAGATTTATACGTGGATCAACCAATGTATATAATATATCTGTTATAAAAATAGCTATTATATAAATTGTTGCTGAAAATATAGTTAATCCCATTACTATTGGTACATCTCTTTGATTTACTGCACTTATGAAGTATTTACCTATTCCAGGAATAGCAAATACATTTTCAATGAAAAATGCACCTTCCATTATCCCTGAAACAGTAACTGGTAATACTGTAACTATTGGAATAAATGAATTTCTAAGCACATGCTTACGTACTATATTCGCTTCTGATAAACCTTTAGATCTAGCTGTAAGTGTATATTCTTGATTTATACAATCAAGCATACTTGTTTTTGTAAGCCTACAATAATATGCTAGATAAATACCTGCACCAGCTATTGTTGGTAGTATAGTATATTTCCATCCACCAAACCATAATTCTTTACCGCTAGCCCATCCTACTATTGGGAAATCAAAAACAGCTCCCTTAGTTAGATATTTTTGTAGTAATAAAGCTAAAACTATTACAGGAACTGATTTTAATAACATTGACCCAACTAAAATTATGTAATCAATTATTGTATTACGCTTCATTGCTGCTATTGTTCCTAAAAGAATTCCTAGTGTCACACCTATTACTATTTGTTGTAATCCAAGCCTTGCTGAAACAGGAAGCTTACTTGAAATAATTCCTGAAACTGTATCTCCTGCTTGTACAATAGATTCTCCAAAATCTCTATTTACTATATAATTTTTAAGCGTTACTACATACCTTTCTAATACAGGCTTATCATAACCATACTTTGCCAAAACCCTTTCTTGTGTAGCAGCTGGCAGCTTATTGATCTTTTGACTTAATGCATTACCTGGAACAGCTGATAATAGAAAAAATGTTCCTGAAGCTACAAGAAAAAGTGTTAAAACCATCTCACAAAACCTTCTTAATATATATCTTGTCATTAATTTTCACACCTCTTTATTTTATTAATGCATATCAGCTCAGCTGATATGCATTAAATTCTATTTTTTAATTTTTATTTATCTTCAACTGAAGCCCATCTAAATTCTATTTTTGGTCCAAACTCTGGGTATTGTAGATTTTTAATATTGTTTTGAACTACTGAATATGTGTCATAGTAGAATATTGGTGATATAACTGCATCTTCATCAACTAAAATATTTTCCAATTTTGAATAAGTTTCTAATCTCTTAGTATTATCATTTTCACCTGCTAATGAAGTTACTAAATTATCATATTCTTCACTTCCATATCCTGTATGGTTATTAGAACCATCAGTTACCCACATATCAAGGAATGTCATTGGATCATCATAGTCTGCTGACCAACCAGTTAACACAAAATCAAACTCTTGATTATTATACATATCTATGAATAATGCCCATTCATTTTGAACTTTAATATCAATATTTATTCCAAGCTTAGTTTCAATTTGTTGTTGTATCCATTCATTTTCAATAGTACCATCTTCAGAATCACTTTGTGATAGGTAAGTTAATGTATATTGACTTAAATCATCAGTTTGAAGTCCTAATTCAGCAAGACCTTCTTTTAATAATGCTTTAAGCTCATCACTATTGTTATTATATTTAGTAATGTCATCTGTTAATGGTTCATCTACTTGCTCTCTATAGAAATCTCCATCAAAATCAACATCTAGAGGAACATATCCTGCTGCTGCATTATATCTACCCTTAATTTCTCCTACATACTCATCTCTATCTAAAGCCAAACCAATTGCTTTTCTAACCTTAGCACTCTTTAACATTCCATTTCCATTTTCACTATCTTGGTTAAATGCTAAATAAAATACTGAAGGTGCATTACCCGTTATTAATTGACAATCTCCTTCATCTGCTAATGAATCGTATTTATCAATATATTCAATTGATTTAAGCCCCATATTATCTATTTCTTTTGACTCAAATAATTGAGCTCTTGTAGCCATTTCCTTAATATATGTTGCATTAATTTGCTCTAACTTAACATTATCAGCATCCCAATAGCTATCATTCTTAACAAGTACTTCTTTATTCATATTATCCCATTCCGTTAGTTTAAATGGTCCACAATAAACATTATTTTTATAATCACTTGAGTAATTATCACCTAATTTTTCAATTATATCTAATCTAACTGGCTTAAATACAGTATATTGTAACTTAGATAAAAAGTATGGAACTGCTTCTTTTAATTTTATTTCTAACGTACTATCATCAATAGCCTTTATTCCAACATTATCAGCTGAACCACCATTTAAGTTATAATCTTCTGCACCAACTATGTCATAAGCAAAGAAAGCATATTGGAATGCATTATCAGGATTTAATAATCTTAAAACTGAATCAACATAATGTTGAGCTACTACTGGCTCTCCATCTGACCATTTATTATCTCTTAAATGGAATGTCCAAGTTAATCCATCTTCTGAAGTATCCCAACTTTCAGCCCCTGCTGGTTTAATTTCATCTCCATTTCCATCGTTATAAATTCTTACAAGACCTTCTTGTAAAGCTCCTAGTAATGTAGTTGTTTCTGCATCAGAACAATCATTAACATCTAATGTAGCCGCTTGCATATATAAAGTATTTAATACTTGCTGGCTATCAGAAGAGCTTGTACCTCCATTATGTTTACTTTCGTCTTCACTACTTCCACATCCAACAAAAGCTGTTACTACTAATGAACTAGCTAAAAGTAATGATAAAATTCTCTTTTTGTTCATAAATATACCCCCCATTAATTTAAATATATAGTAAAAAGTTATATATGCACTTTAATAATACAATATATTATCTTTTTCTATTTTTACCTATTTATATTTATTTTTAACTTATTTGGTAATATTTTATATCTGCTTTATTAACTTGTCAATATTTTTCTTTATATGTTAATAATTTACTAAATATTTATACAACGCTATTATTTTTTCAAAATTCTTTATTTTCATAATATTCATTACCTTTACTTTTCTTTATGCTATAATTTAGTTACTTTTATTTATTTAAAATACATACACATTCTCCCATAACCCATATGGCTGAGAATTGTCTTGAAAGGAGTTTTTATATAATGTCTAGTAAATTTTACTTGCACCAAGGGAAAAATAAAAAAGCTGAAAATGGTCGTCCTTGGATATATATTGATGAAATAAATGAATATGATGGTGATTATGAAAATGGAGATATTGTTGAAGTGTATAATCACAAGAATTATTTCATTGGAAAAGGATACATAAATGATCAAAGTAAGATAACAATTAGAATAATGACTAGAGATATAAACGAAGAAATTGATGAGGAATTCTTTAAAAGAAGATTTGCTGCTGCATGGGATTATAGACAAACTGTAATAGATACATCTTCTTGTAGATTTATCTTTGGTGAAGCTGACTTTCTACCTGGACTTACAATAGATAAGTTTAATGATTACTACGTCATTCAAATATCAACTTTAGGAATGGATCAATATAGGGATTTAATAGTTAAAATACTTGTTGAAGAATATAATGCTAAAGGTGTATATGAAAGAAGTGATATAAAGACTAGAGAAATCGAAGGCTTAGAGCAAAGAAAAGGCTTCTTAACTGAACCTTTCAACACAGATGTTGAAATAATTGAAAATGGTGTTAAGTACATAGTTGATATTGAAAACGGACAAAAAACTGGATTCTTCTTAGACCAAAAAGAAAATAGAGCTGCTATACATAAGATTTGTAAAGGAAGAGACGTTTTAGACTGCTTTACTCATACAGGGTCTTTTGCTTTAAATGCTGGTATAGCTGGTGCAAAATCAGTACTTGGAATCGATGTTTCTCAACATGCTGTTGATTGTGCAACTAGAAATGCTGAACTTAACAATTTACAAGATATTGTAAAATTTGAATGTCATAATGCATTTGATGTCCTTGGTACATGGTCAAGAGAAGGTAAACAATATGACGTTGTAATATTAGATCCTCCTGCTTTCACTAAATCAAGAGGAACTGTTAATGCTGCCATCAGAGGATATAAAGAAATAAATCTTAGAGGTTTAAAAATGGTTAAACCTGGTGGATATTTTGCAACCTGTTCATGTTCTCATTACATGAGTGAAGAACAATTAAAGAAAACAGTATTAGAAGCTTCTCATGATGCACGAAGAACTTTAAGACAAATAGAAGTTAGAACTCAAAGCTGTGACCATCCAATCCTTTGGAACTCAGATGAATCTTACTACTTAAAATTCTTTATCTTCCAAGTAGTCTAAATAAGTGATTAACTTCAAAAAAGATATCCAATTAATTTGAAATTAAATTGGATATCTCTTTTTGTAAATTTTCAACTTCATCTGTACTTGTGCTGTAAACAACATAACTTATTAAATTATCAATTTTCAATTATTAATTATTTAAAGTTTTTCCCTTGCCATATATCTCTATCTACAAGTGCTTTATCAATAGCATTTAACACTTCCCATTTCTTAAGACTCCACATTGGTCCAATAAGCGTTGCTCTTGGAGCATCTCCTGTAAGTCTATGTACAACCATATCCTCTGGAATCATAGATATTCCCTCACAAATAAGGTCTATATAATCTTCTTCACTTAATAACTCAAATTCTCCATTATAATATTGCTCAGCCATCTTTGTATACTTCATTAAATGTAGTAAGTGGAATTTGATTCCTTGTGCCCCACTATGAGCTATGTAATCTATTGTCTTAAGCATATCTTCTTTTGTTTCTCCAGGAAGTCCAAATATAGAGTGAACAACAACTTCTATCCCTCTATCCTGTAATTTCTTTATACCTTCTTTAAAAACTTCAAATTTATATCCTCTATTAAAATTTTCTGCAGTTTCATCATTAATAGTTTGCAGCCCTAATTCTACCCATAAGTAAACCTTCTTACTCATTTCTTCTAATAGCTCAAGTACATCATCACCTAAACAATCTGGTCTTGTTGCTATGGATAAAGCAACAACATTTTCTTCTGCTATAGCTTGACTATATTTTTCCCTTAACTCTTCTATTGGTGCATATGTATTAGTGTACGCTTGAAAATACGCTATGTACTTTCCCTTATTCCATTTCTTCTCCATGACTTTCTTTCTATCATCAAATTGCTCTGTTATAGTTAAAATTCTACTTCCTGCAAAATCTCCAGAACCGTGTGAACTACAAAAAGTACATCCTCCTTTAGCTACCTTTCCATCTCTATTTGGACATGTAAATCCTCCATCTAAAGGAATCTTATAAATTTTTTCACCATATTTATTTCTTAAAAAATAATTTAAGCTGTGATATCTCTTTCCATTCCATTCTTTCATATATATCAACCTTTCATCTAGTCTAAAAGTTATAAGTAAAAGGAAATGATAAAGTTTCCTTTATTCATTTCCTTGTTTAATAATTATAAATTACTTCTTAGGATATTACAATTTCTTAATCTCATAACTTTCAACATCAAAAGAATATTTACCTTCTTTTTCATTAATAGCTCCATCTGATTTTGCTTTACTTACATTAAAAATAAATTCTTCTGCATTAAAACCAATTTCATCAATATTATATTCTGCTTCGTTGAATTCTTCATTTATTGCTTTGCTTATGATATTTCCCTCATTGGCATTATATATGTTGACCCTTCTCACACCATTACCATTACTATAAACAACAGCCAAAGAATCTTCCTTCTTTGAAAAAATAAAATTATTGATATTACAATCTTTTAATAAATCTAGTGATACTATTTTCTTAGCTATTGGCTTTTCAAATAATTCTTCTAGCTGGGACATAGTGCTATCTCCATTACCTCCACTAGTAGCTGAATTATCTCCCATAAATGTTGTTATACTATCCTCAATATTAGCTACACATATATATGTCTGTTCTTGTCCTTTTGTAGATATAGCAACTTTTTTTCCTGTAAAACTCAATCCTACTTTGCCAAAAGCTTCATTAGGAACCTTTGCTTTATAAAGCATTATATCATTCTCACTTACATAAGTATCTTTAGGAATGCTATTTAAAGATACCACCAAGTTACTATTGCTTCCTTCCTCTTCTAATATTCTTAAATATTTTCCATCTACAAAAAGCTCCTTCTTAGATTGAGACTTAACTCCATTTATTAAATATTGATCTTTAATCTTTTCAACTTTAATAGTTAAACTTTCCAAATCACTTTTAGGTTCTGTAGAGGAAGTTCTTATTATATTGTAAATATAGTATGCAAAGTTATTTCCTTCAATGGACTTTTCTTTATCAAACGAAGTAATTTGTGATATTCCTTCACCAATATTTACATTATCCTTTAATAACTCTTCAGTACATAACTTATTAGCACCATCAATATTTCCATTTTTAATATTAAATAAATATTCTTTACTTATATTTAATGCTTTTTTGCTATCAAATAAGTCTACTTTAACTTCTTCCTTTTCTGTTTTTTTACAAGACGTAAAATTAAATAAGCTGAATAATACCACACATAAACTAATAAATCTTTTATTCTTCACTGATAATTCCTCCCTCAAAATATTATGGTTTAGCTTAATTATATTTTTTCATATAAAAATATAGCTTATTCATAAAAATTAAATAAAGAATAAATATACTGTAATCTTTATATACTTAATTGAGGGAAAATTAAATAATACTTTAATAGCTGGAGTGATATGATTGAAAAAAGACATATATAAAATTTTTCAAATTGCTTTTGTTTTTATTGGGACAATTGTTGGTGCCGGACTTGCTTCTGGCAAAGAAATTACAGAATTTTTTACTTCCTATGGTTTAATAAGCTTTATTGGCATTATTTTTTGTGGAATTTTTTATATAATTATTGGCACCATTATATCAAAAATAAGCATCAGATACGAACTCAACTCCTATAGTGATGTAATTAAAGTAATAAGCCCCAATCTTCTTGGAAAATTTACTGGTGCCATTACTACCGTTTACTTAATTTCCAGTGCCTCTATTATTTTAGCCGGAAGCGGAGCACTTATTAATCAATTTTTTGGTATTCCTAAAATAATCGGAACTCTAATAATGATTGCTTTAGCTTCTTTCTTTCTTCTTCGAGGAACCAATGGACTTATTGAAGTAAATTCATTTATCGTTCCTGCCTTACTTACTACTATTACTTTAATATTCATATTATATATTATATTTTGTGGTGATAATCTCAGCATAAATTATATTTCTCAATTTACTCCTCCTAAAAAAGGAGTTTTAATATCCACCATACTTTATGCTGGATATAACACTCTTTGCTGTTGTGGTGTATTAGTGCCTTTAAGCAATGAAACACGTAAATCTAAAATTATGGTATCTGGCATCGCTCTTGGTGCCATTGGCCTAACTGTTTTATCTACCATAATTAATATTTTATTATTAATGAATCAGCCTTATATATATAAATATGAAATACCACTTCTTTTATGTGCCCAAAGGTTTAGTAACATAATTCAAGCACTGCTATTAATTATAATCTGGCTTGAAATGTTTTCTACAGAAGTATCAGATGTTTATTCCATTAGCAAGACTTTAGAACAAACCTTTAAGCTACCTTTTAAAAAAGGAATATTTATTGTCTTAGCTTTTGCCCTTCCAATATCACAAATAGGGTTTTCTAATCTTATTACCACCCTTTATCCTATGTTTGGTATACTCAGCCTAATTTTTATTACCCAATGCATTTACTTTTTCTACAAAAATAAAGAAAAGCTTGGCTAAAGCTAAGCTTCTCTCTAATTTACTATTCCCAGAACCTTTCTAATCGAAGTACTCAAAGGTTGGTACATTAGGGTCATTTATCATATCAATTGAAACTGGTGGTCTGAATATTTTCTTAGTTCCTTTTCTTGCATCCTTAAGTTCTGCTATTTTAGAAACCCCTACATAAATATCAGATATCCTATACCAAGTTGCATAATCTACCACACCTGTCTGTGGAAGATTAAATACCTGTTGAAATACTTTTACAGCTTCCTGCGTTGTACTTCCATAAACTCCATCTACAGCTACCTTAGGTATTAGTGGATAATTTCTTGCTATTCTATTAAGTTGTTCTTGAATTGTACTAACTTCGTCACCTGTTGAACCTACAATAAGGTCATATCCTGGGTATGATGCAGGACTACCAGCAACTTGTTCTGCTGTAACAAGCTCAATATCTGTACCATAAAAATGAGTTAGTATTTCATATGGAGTCTTTCCTTTATCACCAAGATATTTACTTCCCCATTGAGTCATCCATTCTGGACACTGAACATTTTTTCCATCACAATATTGTGTTAAAAGTGGTTGCTTCCTGCCATACCTCCTTATATAAGTAGAAAAAATATCATCTACTATGGCACCTATATTGTCATAAATATTTCTGCCATAATTAAAGGCATGATCATATGCTGTTGAATTAGTTATTTGATAATTTTTCCCTTTTCCACGATACCATTCTGTATAAATTCTATTTAGGGTAAATGAAATTATTGCATAAACATTTGCTCTAATTGTCGACTCTGACCATGTAGAATATATTTCACATGAAGCAACGTTCTTAATGTAATCTTTATAGAGCACTGTAACATTTGAAGCTGATGTATTGTTAGGTGAGCCTTGATGTACTGTAATATATTCTGGTATAACAGGTTTAGGTAAAACAACTCCACTGGTGGGAGCTGGCAAAGGTTTATCTACCTCTTCAGGAATTTTAGCAGGATAATTTCCATTTAATGTATTAGGTTGAATATTTATTATATCTGCCCTTGAACCAAATTTTCTTGAGGATTCTATTAGAAAGCATTGTTGTATTGCTATCTGTGTTGGAAATATCTGAATCCCATTAACTACTATGCTTTGAAATCCTTCTCTTTCTACTCTTAAATCATACAGACTGTAGGGAATTTTTCCTATTGGCTGCTGTGAATATTCAAGAGGCGGAGCTTCTAATGATATTATTTGAGACTCCCCAGACGAATTAGTAGTAAGATCTATTGACTGACTTTCACCCACTTGTCCTTCTGCTGGTGTTAAAGTTGCTGTTACTTTATCTACAGGCACATAACTATCTTCTACAAAACATTGAATCTTTAATCCACCTTGCTCTGCCATATATTACTCCTTAATATATTAATCCATTATATTAATATGCTTTTTTTAATTAATAGTTCTATTATATCTAGATTTTGGAATCCTTATGAATAAGTTATTAACTCTATATTCTTCATAATCTTCACTTTTTCTAGGATTATACGTATCTTTAATCCTATCAAATATTCCCTTCATATCAAACATTCCATATCCCCACTCCTTATTAGGATAAACATCTCCTGGCCTTCCTTTAGCCCCACTTATAATATATGCCTTTATTTGTTCTGCATATATATCAGGATAGTTTTTGTCAGTAACTGCCCATTGAAGAATAAGAGCACAACAACCTGCAACTACAGCTCCTGCAACAGAAGCTCCACTAATTACAGCAGTTCCACCACCTGGATTAGTAACTATCGCATTAAATCCTCCTGCTGCTATATCTGGTTTTATCATTTTATCTCTTGTATAACCCCTTCCTGATTCAGTTACAACTGAATTATCCTCTTGATTGTAATATGCCACTGAAATTGCTCTATTAGATGTACTAGATAATGTAAGTGTAGTATAACCAACTGAATTTAAAAACTTAGTTTCACTATCTAAAAGTTCTCTTTGTGGTATCCAAGCATAATATTTTCCTTCAACTATATATTGACCAGTTAATCTAAACTTCCAAATTCCTGCTTTTAAATTATAAGCTCTTATAAAAATATGAGAATCTCCAGTTGATAATTCAGGGGAAGTAAAATTAACTATCATTTCAGTTCCTTCATATAAAAATTTAATTCTTTCATTATTCGCATTTTTAGAATCTAAATTATCTATCATCTCTCCTGAAGGTGAAATTATAGAAAGCTTCACCCTATTAGGCTTATTTACCCATATTTCTATTGGTAAATTCTTTTGCTTTTCACCAACTCTTATTTCTATATCTTTTATATCACCAGAACTTTCTATTATCCCTTCAGTATGAGTATCTGTATTTCCTTGATTTCCTGTAGGAACAACAACAACAGTTCCTGATTGTGTTGAATAGTTATTTATAGATTGTTCAACAATCCCATTTCCTGTATGTGAACCCATATTACTTCCAAGAGGTTCAAAAACAACTACTGGACGCTTTAATTCTCTGGCAACAGCAATTATATATCTTAATGCTAATAATGCACTCCATGGACTATATGAAGGCACATCTGTTTTATCAATGACAGCTACATCAAGTTCTACTTTAGTTGCTCTAGATAATTTAACAATAATAAATTGACAATCTGAAGCAGCTCCCTTTAAATCTGGGTTTATTCCTCTTCCTCCAATAATTCCAGCCATTCTTGTTCCATGTCCTATATCATCTTTAGACGGAACTATACTATATGGATCTCCTCCTGAAGCTTGTAATCTTATAGCTTGATTTATTTGATCTTCAGTATATTCTGTTCCATATTTCAAGCTATATATCTCCTTATTTCCTTGTATAGTTTGATCCCATATTCTTACTATTCTTGTTGTATCATCTTCTCTTTGAAATTCTTTATTAAGATAATCTATTCCTGTATCTATTATTCCTACTAATACACCTCTTCCATTAAGCCTTAAATAAGGATTATTATTAAATACTGGTGCGCCACTAGCTTCCAACGGAGATATAGCATTTAATGTTAATATTGTTGAAACTTCAATATTAACTATCCTTAAAACTATATTACTTATTTCATTAACTTTATTAGCTGGTGTTATTATAATAGCAAAATTTGAGGATACCATAACACCTGAAATATTCAGTATTTTTAATATATCATCAAGATTGGTTTTTCCTGTAACTTCTACTAAAAGAAATACATTATCTTCACTAGTTGTATCATATTTAACACCTATATTTGACAGCTCTAAATCAAAATTACTATTTTGTCTATTTTCAATATCAATATCTCTAAATCCTATGCCTAATGTTTGTGCTAATATATTAAAACTATCTCTTAAGCAAAGTTCACCATATCCCCATGATGGACTTGGATATATTATATCTTTTCTATTTTTTTTAGCACCTAATATTAAAAAATACTTTAATCTTTCTCCATATAAGTAATAATCATTTCCATTTACTATACCCCATTGCATCATAAGTGCAGCAGCTCCTGTAACTTGTGGTGTAGCCATAGATGTACCTGTTTTTTTATCAAAACTTCTATTAGGAATAGCTGAATAAATTCCTTCTCCTGGTGCAACTATATCTGGCTTTATATATTGACCTTCAAATTTTTTTCCTCTTCCTGTAAATGGTGATATGGTGTCTATTAAGTAATTGTAACTACCAACAGATATTACATTTCTTACTGTAGCAGGAATTCCTAAAGTATTATAAACAACTGGATTTACAAATTTAGTGTTAATATTTAACCCTTCTGAAATAGGTAACCACATATCAAAAGTTCCATCATAATTATCCAATTTTCTTAAATTTACTTTCCATTCACCTGGTGTTATATATTCATTAATTCCACTTATTATAATTCCAATCTCACCAATTATATCAAATGGCTTAGGTCCTGTTAAATATATAGAATATCTTGAATTACCAATTGCACCTTCTTGAAATCCTTCTTTTATTGTTATTTCTCCAGTACTACCTCCACTTGGAGAAATTAGCTTTATACTCAATGAAGGTAATAATGACTTATATAAATTTATTACAACTGTAGTTTCATCAGATGAAACATTAAAAAGTATTTCATTTACTTCTTCTAAATTTCCTGATATATGATGCGCTGCTTCACCTTCATTTCCTGCTGCAATAACAATGGTTACTCGCTCTAAAGTTGAAACTGTTGAAATGTATTGTTCTAGAAGGCTACTACCATTATGTGCTCCATCATTTGTGCTTAAACTTATATTAATTGCCAATGGCATATTAAGCTCTTTATTTTTATCTATAAGAAATTTTATGCCCTTCATTATATCAGTACTTAAAGTAAATAATCCTCTAGCTACCTTTACCATTATTATTGAACTTTCAGGTGCAACTCCATAATATCTAGATGGAATATTTCCACCTGCACAAGCAATTCCTGTAACATGAGTACCATGACCTACATCATCTCTAGACTGTACAATATCATAAGGATTTTCAGTCTTTAAAGCTTCATTTATTTGTGCTTTACTATATACTACTCCACCTAAACTTAAATCATATATATACTCTATTCGACTAGTACCATCTGCATTTATAAAAGCTGGATGAGTATAATCAATTCCTGTATCAAGAAACCCTACAATAGTTCCTTTTCCATTTAGTCCATTAGCCTTTGATATCTGTGTTATACAACTAGCTCTATTACTTTCAAAATCTGTTGTGTATAAATTTTTAGGAAATTCAATGTATTGTATTGTAGGAATCAGTGCTAAATTAATTATTTTATCAAAAGGTATTGTCACAATTCCAAAGTTATATCCTAAATTTAAGTATTTCCCACCTAAATTATCTACAATTTTTGAAATATTATCAGGATTATCTCCTGAAATAATCACAACCTCTATTTCTTTTTCAGTTTCACCTAAAAGATAGCTACTAGAAATATTTAATTTACTAAGGACTTCCTTTGGAAGTTCTTTTAATAATCCTAAATTAGTTTCTATATCTAACACCTCATTATATTGGTTTATAACAATATATGTCTTTATAACAAAAAAAAGTGCCTTTCGGCACTTCTTATAATTTTATTTCTATTCTTTCTAGTTTAGCTAAGACTTCTATCTCTTTTATTTCTGCAGTTTCAGTCATAAGAGCTCCTCCATTACTTACTAGAAGAACTTTTGAATTTCCAAGATTCTTAATCTGTCTTATTTTTCTCTTATTCTTGTACTCAACTAAGAAGAATCCATTATTACTTATTTCCTTTACTAAATGAGCAAAAGCCAAATCTCCCGGCATCATTCTAAAACCAGACATTTCACTATCTTCAATTTCTATATATAAAACTTTATCTTGTGGGAAACCTTCTATTTTATTAGAATGCACTGGCAACTCTTTTCTTCCTTTTGCTACATTTAAACCATATCCATAGACAGGTACGCTCTTTAAAACTGAAGAAAAAGCATCATTCCAAAATTCATTTACTTCAATTTTATTGGGCTTTTTACTAACAGCTTCATTTTTTCTTTCTTCCATTAAAGCTTCATCTGTAACTACCATACTTATATCATTTAAATCAGCCTTTAATATTTTAGCAGCTCTATCAATAAAAGATTCCTGTACTACCTTTTTTCCCATTTCAACTTCGTTTATATATTTTTCTGCTACACCTAGCTTTTTAGCTAAAACCTTTTGAGTCATACCAGATTTTAATCTTGCCTCTTTAATCTTTTCCCCTACTCTACTCATATTCTTATCTCCTACCCTTAGACATAGTTTCTCTTTCTAAAACAAGATGGTTCACTAGATAGTTTACAGTCCAATTAATTGATATTGGTGTTACCATTGCTAATATTCCTCCATTAACTATCTTTCTTGTTGTAGAAATCATATTTTTCATTTCTCTTTGTGCAAAATTATTAAATAAAATCATTTTTTCTTCTGGACTATTTTCATTTGTTGTTTCTGTTTCTACTTCTAATCCTTCAATTATATCTTTAACGGTCATACTAGCCATTTCTTTTGTAATTTCAATTACTTTAAAAGGAAGCCTTTTAAGCTTTTGTAATTCTTCATCTTTAAGATTATAAACTAATATACACTTATTATTCTTTAACATCTTTTCTCCTATTTATTAAATATAAAATTATAATTTAAGAATGATGAATTAAGCTAACTCATCATTCCTGATTATTTATTAATCTTCAATTATTGTTGGTGCATCATATTTTTCACCAAAAGTATCTACTGTAACTTTCTTCATTACTTGATCTTCATATGGTTTATCATTATAATCAGTTTTAGTTGAAACTATCTTATCAGCCACTTCCATTCCTTCTATCACTTTACCAAATGAAGCATATTGATCATCTAAATGTGGTGCATCTGCTACCATTATAAAGAATTGACTTCCTGCTGAATCTGGAATCATAGTTCTTGCCATTGAAAGAACTCCTCTTTTATGTTTTAATTCATTTTTAAATCCATTTCTTGAGAATTCACCTTTAATTCTATACCCTGGGCCTCCCATTCCTGTGCCTTCTGGGCATCCTCCTTGAATCATAAATCCTGGTATTACTCTATGGAACATAATTCCATCATAAAATCCTCTATCAATTAAATCTATAAAATTTCTAACTGTATTGGGAGCTATTTCAGGATATAATTCTGCTTTGATAACTCCTCCATTTTCCATTTCTATTGTAACTATTGGATTCTTCATAAAAAGTTCCTCTCTTTCATTTATTTATAGTTTATTATTATCATATTTATCCATAGTAATTCAAGGTTAATTGCTTATTTTATAAAAATATTTTAATCTTTTGTATTATTTCCACAAAAAAATAAGATAAAGTTAATTCCTATAATTAACCTTATCTTATATATCCATTCTTTTCTCTTATAATACTTATACTAAATGCTTCTATATACCTTCTTATTGTATGTATTTTTATCTTCATTAAAAGGTAGTTCCTAACACTACTCTTGAAAAATCCCTAACATTTGATAAATTTTTAACATCAACTTGTTGAAAAACATATTTTCTACCATACTTTGTAATCAAATCATTTAATAAGCAGTTAAGAAAAGTTGTTGCTACTCTATTAACCCCTTCAAAATCTAGTTGGATTCCATCTTCTAAATTATTTCTTATTATTTCTCTTAATAATATTGCATCCTCTATATTACACTCTTTTCCTAATATTTCTCTTACTTTGACATTCTTTTTCATATGTAACATCCCCTCAATATTTTAAAATTTTCTGAAAATTCTTTCTATACTTATATCTTATTCTTCTTCTATCTATTTGTCAAGCTTTTAACAAACTTTTTTTTTAAAAACAAAAAAGAATCATTAATAAAACGATTCTTTTACATTTCTATGAGCTTCCAACATAAATCTATTAATTCTTTTTTATTAGATGAATTTATCATTTCGATAGTTCCTTTTTCCATGCTATCATTTAATAAATCCCTTTCCTTTAATCTTCTCATCAACTCTCTAGATGTACCTAAGCTTCCATCAATTATATCTATATCTTGTCCTACCACTTTTGCTATGGCACTTCTTACAAATGGATAATGTGTGCATCCTAATACTATAGAGCTTATTTTAGTATCCATAAATGGCTCTAGTTTTTCTCTTAAATAAGCATCAAGTTCTTCACCTTCTAAAATTCCCTGCTCCACATATTCCATCAAACCTCCACATGGTACAGGCTCTATTTCTCTCATATCTCTATATCTATCTAAAAGTTTATGAAATTTAACTTCTTTTAAAGTCATTGGTGTTGCCATAACTAATATCTTGCCTTCTTTACTACTATTAGCTGCTGGTTTCAAAGCTGGTTCTATACCTACTATTGGAATATCTGTATACTTAATTCTAAGCTCTGCTACAGCTGCACTAGTTGCTGTATTACATGCAACCATTATACCTTTAACACCTCTACATAATAAATATTCTACAACATCAAAGGTTAGCTTTTTTACTTGCTCTAAACTTTTTACTCCATATGGAGCATTTTTTGAATCACCATAATATATAAAATTCTCATTAGGCATTATTTTTATTGCTTCTCTTAAAACACTTAAACCACCAAGCCCAGAATCCAACACTCCTATAGCTTCATATTTTTTATCCATAATAATCTCACTCCAATTTATATCTTCTCTATTAAAGATTATTTTTACTTTACATATATATAGTATATCTTATATTATCTTATTAGTAAAAATATATGCTTTAAGTATTTTTCTCTTTAGTTATCCACAGTTTGTGAAATGTTATCAACATTATCCACAGATTAAATTTTGAACAAATTTTTGTTTAATATAAATAAAGTTTATAAAAAAAAATCAGTTCGCTTAAATCTAATGCGAACTGATTCTTTTTTGGGGCTTTAACGCCCATTTTTTTCTACTCTGCCATGTTAAAAACTTCTAAATTGTTATTTTCAATTTCTTCAACTTTTACATCTGCTATAGCTCTTAAAGTATCCAGTGCCGTAATTACTCCTATATTTCTTTCAACAGCTGCTCTTCTTATTAAGAAACCATCTCTCTTAGAGTCATTTCCTTTAGTAGGTGTATTAACTACCAAATCTACTTCTTTATTTTTAATTATATCAAGGATGTTTGGTGATTCTTCATTAAGTTTTCTTACTTGTTCTACTTCTATACCAGCTTCTCTTAATAATTTGCAAGTTCCTTCTGTAGCAATAAATTTATACCCTGCCTTTGCTAATTCCTTTGCTATTGGTAAGAATTCAACTTTATCATGCTTATTAATTGTGGCTAGTATTTTTCCTTTTTCATTAGAAGGATACATATTAGCTGCTACAAAACCTTTATATAATGCTTCCTTAACATTTCTACCAACACCTAAAACTTCTCCTGTAGATTTCATTTCAGGTCCTAAAGATACTTCAACCTTAGGAAGTTTTTGAGTTGAAAATACTGGCACTTTTACTGATACTAGGTCTGGTTCTGGATATACATCTACTCCATATCCTAAATTAACTAATTTTTCTCCTAACATTACTTTTGTTGCTATATCAACAATTGGTACTCCACTAACCTTACTTATATATGGTACTGTTCTTGAAGCTCTTGGATTAACTTCTATTACATATAGCTTTCCATCAAACTCTATAAACTGGATATTGATCATACCTTTTATACCAATTGCTAAAGCAAGCTTCTTAGTATAATCTAAAACATCAGCCTTAATCTTATCATCTATATTTTGACTTGGATACATTGTTACAGAATCTCCTGAATGGACTCCTGCTCTTTCTAAATGTTCCATTATACCTGGAATTAATATGTTTTCGCCATCTGATATAGCATCTACTTCTATTTCTCTACCCATTAAGTATTTATCTATTAGAATAGGATTCTTCTTATCCTTCATAAATGCATTTTTTAAGTAGTATGTTAATTCTTCTTCATCATGAGTTATTTCCATACCTTGTCCACCTAATACATATGAAGGTCTAACAAGTACTGGGAATCCAAGTCTTCTTGCCTCTTCAATACCTTCTTCTAAAGTCCATACACCTTTTCCCTTAGGTCTTGCTATATCAAACTTTTCAAGTAATTCTTCAAACTTCTCTCTATCTTCAGCCATATCAATTTGATCAGCTGTAGTTCCTAAAGTCTTAATACCCTTTTCTTTTAAGAAGTTAGCTAACTTTATAGCTGTTTGCCCACCAAATTGAAGTATTACTCCATCTGGATTTTCTTTTTCAATTATATTTAATACATCTTCTTCAGTTAAAGGCTCAAAGTATAACTTATCTGAAATATTAAAGTCTGTACTTACTGTTTCAGGATTGTTATTTACAATTATAGTTTCGATGCCCATTTTCTTAAGAGCCATTACACAATGTACTGATGCATAATCAAATTCAATACCTTGTCCTATTCTTATTGGTCCTGAACCAATTACAATTACCTTCTTCTTATCTGAAACTTCAACTTCATCATATTGTTCATAAGTTGAATAATAGTAAGGTGATAAAGCTTCAAATTCTCCACCGCATGTATCAACCATTTTGTATGCTGGCTTTATATTCCATATATTTCTTAATCTATAGATATCATCTGGTGTAACTCTAAGCATATCTGCTATTGCTTTATCTGAAAATCCTTTTTTCTTAAGCTTTAATAGCCATTCCTTATCTAATTTATCTATAGAAGATAATTTTAATCTTGTTTCTTCATGAACTATCCATTTGAATTTTTCTAAGAAGAACATATCGATACCTGTTATCTTAGCAATACTTTCTATTCTATAATCTCTTCTTATCATTTCTGTTAAAGCAAATAATCTTTCATCATCTGGCTTCATTACTGCTTCTTTTAATTCTTGAATGCTCATTTCCTTAAACTTTGGATGGTCTAAAGAGTATTTTCCTATTTCTAAACTTCTTATACCTTTTAATAAAGCAGCTTCTAAGTTAGCACCAATGGCCATTACTTCTCCTGTTGCCATCATCTTTGTTCCAAGCTCTCTATCTGCTGTAAAGAATTTATCAAATGGCCATTTAGGAATCTTCACCACTACATAATCTAAAGTAGGTTCAAAACATGCATAAGTCTTTTGCGTTACTGCATTTTTTATTTCATCTAAACCATAACCTAAAGCTATCTTAGCTGCTAACTTTGCTATTGGATATCCTGTTGCTTTTGACGCTAATGCTGATGATCTTGAAACTCTTGGATTAATTTCTATTACTGCATATTCAAATGAATTTGGATTTAAGGCAAACTGTACATTACATCCACCTTCTATACCTACAGCATTTATAATATTGATAGCCGCTGTTCTAAGCATTTGATATTCTTTATCTGATAAAGTTTGAGATGGTGCCACTACTATACTGTCACCTGTATGAATACCTACTGGATCGATATTTTCCATGTTACATACAGTTATGCAGTTTCCGTAAGAATCTCTCATTACTTCATATTCTACTTCTTTCCATCCCTTAACTGATTTTTCTAATAAAACTTGTCCTATTGTACTTAATTGTAAACCTGAAGCTAAGATAACCTTTAATTCATCTTCATTTTCAGCTATACCACCACCAGTACCTCCAAGAGTATATGCTGGTCTTACTATAACTGGATATCCTATCTTATTTGCAAAATCTATTCCTGCTTCCATATCTGTTACTATTTCTGAAGTGATAACAGGTTCATTAATTCTATTCATCATATTTCTGAATAGTTCTCTGTCTTCACCTTCTTTTATAGATTCTATGGATGTTCCTATTACTTTTACATTATATTTATCTAATATTCCTGCATCATGTAAGTCTACAGCAAGATTTAACCCTGTTTGTCCACCCATTCCTGCAAGTAAGCTATCTGGTCTTTCTTTGGCAATTACTTTTTCCACAAACTCTAATGTTAATGGCTCTATATAAATTTTGTCTGCAACTTCCTTGTCTGTCATTATAGTAGCTGGGTTAGAGTTTACTAAAACAACTTCTATACCTTCTTCTTTTAATGCTTGACATGCCTGAGTTCCTGAATAATCAAACTCTGCTGCTTGGCCTATAATAATTGGACCTGATCCTATAACTAAAACTTTTTTAATACTTCTATTTAATGGCATCTTAAAACCCTCCTAAAGTGCATATTCCATAAATCTGTCAAAAATATATTCGCTATCCTCTGGCCCTGCTGCTGCCTCTGGATGGAATTGAACTGAATATATTGGTAATTTAGTATGTTTCATACCTTCTATTGTTCCATCATTTATATTTATATGTGTTGCTACCACATCTTCTGGTAATTCATTTACCACATATCCATGATTTTGTGATGTAATATGAACCATATTTCTTTCTAAATCTTTAACTGGATGGTTGCATCCTCTATGTCCGAATTTTAATTTAGTAGTATGTCCACCAAGTGTTAATGCTAATAATTGATGTCCTAGACAAATACCTACTATTGGTTTTACCCCTACTAACTTCTTAATGTTTTCTATTACTTCTGTTAAATCTTCTGGATCTCCAGGACCATTTGATAAAAATATTAAATCAGGATTTACTGCTAAAACTTCCTCTGCAGTTATATTCATTGGGAATACTGTGATTTTACAGCCTCTCTTTTTAAAGTTTCTTATTATATTTTCCTTTATACCAAAATCAATTATCGCTACATGTTTGCCTGAACCTTCAATTGTATATGAATTTTTAGTACTTACTGATTTAACAGCTTCTTTATTTGAAAAGCCTTCTATTTTTTCTTTCACTTCATCTAAGGATTCGCTTTCTAAAGAAATAATACCTTTCATAGTTCCATTATTTCTTAATATTTTTGTTAAAGCTCTTGTATCTATTCCCTCTAGGCCAATTATCTTATTTTGTTTTAAATAATCATCTAATTGCATTTCACATCTAAAGTTATTTGGAAAATGGCAGTTTTCTCTTACAATGAATCCTTTTACCTTTGGTGATTTAGATTCTGAATCTTCTAGATTAATTCCGTAGTTTCCTATAAGAGGATATGTCATTGTTACAATCTGACCATAGTATGATGGATCTGTTAAAACCTCTTGATACCCTGTCATTCCTGTAGTAAATACAACTTCTCCAACACTTTCTTTTAAATGCCCAAATGCATTACCTTCAAAAATCATTCCATTTTCAAGTATAAGCCTTGCTTTCATTATTTAGTCCTCCCTTTAGCTTTATGTATAAACTTTTTAAAAATACACTTCTAAGCTTCTCAATGTTAAATACCTTTTTCTTATTTTTTATTTAAAAAAATTCGTAAAAAGAAAAGGATAATAGGGAGATAATTTAATGTAAAATTATCTCCTTATTATCCTTTAAATATTTAAAACCGTGGTTAGAAAACTTATTTAATGATTCAACGATGTAACTATAGTTATATTGTTTTGCGTATAACATACCTACATACTCCTTTCTGGCCTCTCTGGACCAATTTAAAGTGTACTTTTTAACTTTTTTATTATTCTTGTATATCATTCTATATTTTCTTACACTTAATGTCAAGATTAAATATTTATTTTATACTTTCTAGTATAAGGATATTATTTGCAATTTTTTGCTTTTGCAGAAATTATACCCTCTTATACACTTATTTTAATTAGAAAATATTTTTTCTTTTTCAATCCATTTAATTAAGAACTCCATTACATTATCATCATTACTACATGCAATGTATTTTGATAGTTTTTTTAATTTCTCACTACCATTTAACGTGCAAAACCCATAATCTGCCTCTTCTAAAAGCTCCAAATCATTCATATTATCTCCTACAGCTATAACAGTATGATTTATAATATTATTTTTATTTATAAGTTCTTTTAGTGCTTGTCCTTTTGATATGCCTTCTGGTATCATCTCTAAATAAATATCTGAACTTCTAATAAGTGCATCTTCATATTCTTTATGATAACTTTTTTCAAAATTATCTAGTTCTTCTTTACTGCCAATTATTAAAACTTTAGTCCATTTTTTATTCCAAATATCATCATTTACTTCATAAACTACATCATATCCTAAATTCTTAAATCTTTCAGTTTGTTTGCAACTTTGAAATATGTAAACTACTTCTTCACTATATATTTCTATTCCTAAATTAGGGTTATTTTTTTTTATATCTTGTACAATTCTTTTTTTATTTTCTTCTAAATGTCTTTCCCATATTACTTCATCATTATTACAATCATAAACTTTTACTCCATTATACATTATCACTGGTAAATTAACATTGATTTTATTCACATGTCTTTTAACAGATGGTAACATACGTCCTGTAGCTAAAGTGAACTTTCCGCCATTATTAACAAAATATTTTATTGCATTTATATTCTCATCTGATAATTTTCCTTTGCTATTTAAAAGTGTACCATCCATATCTGATACAATTATATATCCATCAAAAATCCCCACTATCCTCTTCCTCCTACTTTTCATTTGTTTTTAATACTATTTTACGCACTATACTCCTAGGTGCAAACTTATTTATATTAACTAATAATTTATTTTTAATTCCTGGTACTATGATTGCTTTTCCCTTCTTAAAGCCTTTATAGCCTTCTTTAGCTACATCTTTTGCCTCCATTAAATATTTTTTAGCTCCTTCTGATTTTTCAATTCCTGCTTTTGCTTGGAAGGAAGTCTTAACTGGACCTGGACAAAGACAGCTCACCTTAATGCCATCCTTTTTAACTTCTTCGTGTATTGCTTCTGTTAAGTTTAAAACATAAGCTTTTGAACCATAATATGCTGCCATTTTAGGTCCGCTACAAAATGCTGCTGTTGACGCAACATTTAAAATTCCCCCTTGCTTTGCCTTTATTATCATAGGTAAAAAATGCTTAGTCAGTTTACTAAGAGCCTTAATATTAATATCAATAAGTGCTTCTTCCTTTTCCCAACTTATATCCTTGAATTCTCCAAAAGAACCTATGCCAGCATTATTAACTAAAGTATCTACTGATAGATTATTATCTTCAATATAATTTATAAGTTTTTCACATTCTTCCATAGATGATAAATCTACAGATATTATTCTTACATCTACTCCTTCACCCTTTAGCATTTCTTTAGCTTTATTTAATTTTTCAATATTTCTAGCTGCTAACAACAAATTGTGCTTATCTTTAGCAAATAACTTTGCTAACTCCAAACCAATGCCATCACTGCCACCAGTTATTAATACGTAATTACTCAATATTTACTCCCCCTGCAACTATTTTCCCTTATTCAGTGAAAAGTTAACTAAAAAGAAATCTTTAATTTGTGCCAATTTTTCTCTTTTTATATATTTTTTCATTCTATCATATTGCCTTAAGTCTGAAGCAATACCATATGCTTCAATCCCAATCTTCCTAGCAATATAAATTGCTCTTGGCAAATGATATCTATTAGTTGATATTATAGCTTTATTAATTTTCAATTTATCTTTTGCTCTAAAAATACTATCGTAAGTACAATAACCATATCCATCAAGAATTATATCTTTTTCTGCAATATTATACTGCATTATCCAATTCTTCATAGAAAATATCTCACTATAATCTTCATCTCTATGTTCACCTGTTAAAAGAACTTTTCTACATATACCTTCATTATACACCTTTGCAGCTGTAAATAACCTATCTTTTAATATATCACAAGGAGTACCATCAGGCCTTATACCAGCACCAAGCACAATAATTACATCATAAGACTTTGGAAGCTCTTTTAAATTTACTATATATTTTCTTTCATAGTATTCATATATACCAAATATAGCTAATATAGTTAATATTAAAAACAAACAAAATGCGATTAAATAAACCACTTATTCTCACCTCTTTTTTCTTTGTACCATAGTATGATATCTTTTTTACTTTTGTACTTGTTTTTTTATTGCTTGTAAATTTTTCTTGTATATTTATATAGAAAAAAGAGTTTAGTCAATACTAAGCCCACTATAATTCAATTTTCATTTTCACATGAGGGATACCAACTTCATCATATACATCTGATATTATCTTAAATCCAACACTTTCATATAATCCTTTTGCATAAACTTGACCTGATAATACTACAGTATCTTCCTGCAACTCTTCTTTTATAAATTTAAGAGCCTCTTTTATCATTATTAGTGCTAAGCCTTTCCTTCTATAATCATTTAGCACTAATACTCTTCCTAAAGATATATTATTATAGGCAACTCCTGCAGGCACTATTCTACAATATGCTACAACTCTATTATTATCCATATAGAAAACCTGATAACATTCATTATCTATTCCATCTAATTCAGGTTCTTGGATGATTTTTTGTTCCATTGCAAATACTTCAAACCTTGATCTAGCTATTTCATACATCTCCATAACTGTAAGCTCATTAAATTTACAAATCTTAAATTCCATAAAATTTCTCCTAATGTTAATTTTTTTAATTTATTTATTAATATGACACTAAATTGACATATTAATAAGTTATTATAATATTATAAAGTAGTTAAAAATTATTATTACTCCTAACCTAGAGTTATTTATCCCCCTAACTTAATAACACTAGGATTTTTTTCACTTTAAGAATTAATAAACTTTAAAAATTTTTGAAATATATCAAAATAAGAAATAGGCATATAAAAAATGCCTATTTCTTATTATCTTATTTGTCCATTACCAAAAATAATATACTTAATAGTTGTAAGTTCTTTAAGTCCCATTGGCCCTCTTGCATGAAGCTTTTGGGTGCTTATTCCTATTTCTGCTCCAAATCCAAATTCCTCTCCATCAGTAAATCTTGTTGATGCATTAACATATACAGCTGCTGCATTAACTTTTTGAAGGAATATTTGAGAGGCTTCATAACTCTTAGTAACTATAGCTTCTGAATGCCCTGAACCAAATTTATTTATATGATTAATAGCTTCATCTATATCTTTAATTATTTTTACACCAATAGTATAATCTAAATATTCATTATACCACTCTTCTTCAGATGCTAAAATAACACTATCATCTAAGGCTTTTAGTGATTCATCGCCTCTTATTTCAACACCATTTTCCCTTAATGCTTCAAAGATAATTGGCATAAACTTTCCTGCTATCTTTTCATTAATTAATAACTTTTCTGCTGCATTACATACTGATGGTCTTGAAGTTTTAGCATTAACTATAATATTTTTTGCCATTTCAAAATCACAATCTTCATCTACATATATATGGCAATTTCCTGTTCCAGTTTCAATAACAGGTACTGTTGCATTATTAACTACAGCTTTTATAAGACCTGCTCCACCTCTAGGTATTAATACATCTATATAATCATTTAGTTTCATCATTTCTGTGGCAACTTCTCTAGATGTATCTTCTACTAATTGTACTGCATCTTCCACTAATCCTACAGACTTTAACCCTTCTCTTAACGCTTCTGCAATAGCTTTATTAGAATTTATTGCTTCACTTCCACCTCTTAAAATCACAGCATTTCCTGATTTAAAGCAAAGTCCCGCTGCATCACTAGTAACATTTGGTCTTGCCTCATATATAATTCCTATAACACCCATAGGAACTCTCTTCTTACCTATTTGTAATCCGTTGGGTCTAGTCCACATTCCTAAAACTTCGCCTACAGGATCTTCAAGTGCCGCTACCTGTCTAAGACCATTAGCCATACCTTCAATTCTTGCTTCATTTAAAGCCAATCTATCAAGCATACTTTCACTAGTTCCTTTTATTCTTGATGTTTCTAGATCCTTCTTATTGGCTTCAATTATTACTTTAGAATTTTCAATAAGAAAATCTGCCATAGCATATAATGCATCATTTTTATCTTTAGAAGAAAGATTACCTAAAATATAACTTGCTTCTTTAGCTTTCTTCCCTAAACTAATTAAACTACTCATATTTACCTCCCCTACTTTTTAATAAATAACGTTCCTATTTCCTCTCCATTAACTATATCAAAAAGAATTTTTGGATCATCTCCATTAGCTAATATCATATCAACCCCAAAATTTGTAGCTGTTTTAGCAGCTATTAATTTTGTGGCCATTCCTCCTGTTCCAAAACTTGTTCCTGCTCCTCCAGCACATTCTTCTAATTCTCTAGTAATTTCAATTACTTCCTTAATCATCTTTGAATCTGGATTTTTTCTTGGATCAGAATCATAGAATCCATCTATATCTGATAATATTATTAATAAATCTGCTGATACTAATCCTGCAACAATTGCTGATAAATTATCATTATCACCAAACCTAACTATATTTTCAATTTCATCTATAGCTACTGTATCATTTTCATTTACTATTGGAATTATTTTATTTTCAATTAATGTCTCAAAAGTATTAACAACATTTTTTCTTACATGGTCATCTTCAACTACATCTCTTGTCAACAATACTTGCCCTACTATATGGCTATATTCCCCGAACAACTTACTATATATATGCATAAGCTCACTTTGACCAACAGCTGCAGCTGCCTGTTTTTCCTTTATTGTTTTTGGTCTTTCTTTAAGTTTAAGCTTATTTACCCCTACGCCAACAGCTCCTGAAGTAACAAGAACTACTTCTTTACCGCTATTCATTAAATCTGATAATACTCTAGTTAATTTTTCTATTCTTGATAAATTTATATTGCCATTGCTATATGTTAATGTTGAAGTCCCTACTTTGACTACTATCCTCTTATGGTTTTTAATATTTTGTCTATAATCCACTATCCCAGCTCCTACATAGTTTTTCTTATCCTTTTATGTTTATGTTCTATCGAAATAAAATAATAAAGTATTTTTTATTTAATTATAATTACTTTTATTCTATTTTTCTATATTTTTAATTACAAAGCTATATTTATCCTTAAATTTATCCAAACTATAATTAAATATTTAACTTTTTTGCACATATTCACTCTTGATTTTTAATATTTTTGCATATAGAATGAATACTAGTGTATATTTATAAATTTTTAATATATGTAAAGGAGGAAGAAATGGAAGGTTCAAATATAAAATATAATTCAAATTCTAATATAAAAAACAATTTAAAATTTATACTACCTTCTTTATTAGGAATAATTCTTTTTATGATTCCTATTAAGTATAATGACCAAATAACTATTCCAGTAGCTATTTTTTCAAATGCTTTAGTAAACTTTTTAGGTTCATCATTAATTTACATAATAACTTTTATTTTAGTAATTTCTGCTGTAATTAGTATAATTACTAAAATATTCAAGCCAAAATTCATTTTACAAAATAGCTTTTTAAAAACATTATTTAATGTTGGACCTTTATGGCTTTTAGCAAGAGTATTTGGTGCAATATTTAGTTTATTAACTCTTTTTGGTATAGGTTCTGAATTTATTATTGGAGATTCAACTGGTGCCTTTGTGTTAAACGATCTATTAACAGTTTTATTTTCTATTTTCTTATTTGCAGGTTTACTATTACCATTACTTTTAAATTTTGGACTTTTAGAATTCTTTGGTGCATTATTAACAAAAGTTATGAGACCAATATTCAAATTACCTGGACGTTCATCAATTGATTGTATCACTTCATGGCTTGGTGACGGTACACTTGGAATATTGCTTACTAGTAAGCAATACGAAGATGGATTTTATACAAAAAGAGAAGCTGCTACAATAAGTACTACTTTTTCTGCTGTATCAATTACATTTAGTTTAATAGTTATAAGTCAAGTTGGACTTTCTCATATGTTTATTCCATTTTATTTAACAGTTTCTTTTGCTGGAATTGTTGCTGCTATAATTGTTCCAAGAATACCACCTTTATCAAGAAAAAGTGATACGTATTATAATGACAATATTAAGGAAAATTTAGAGGTAATTCCTGAAGGATATAACTCTTTTTCATGGGGATATAAAAATGCATTAGAAAAAGCTGTTAACGCTTATGATATAAAAAAATTCTTTACTGAAGGATTTAAGAATGTATTAGATATGTGGCTTGGAGTTTTACCTGTGGTTATGTGTCTTGCTACACTTGCTTTAATAATAGCTGAGTATACAACTATATTCCAGGTATTAGGTACACCTTTTATACCTATTTTAAAACTTCTTCAGGTTCCTGAAGCTACAGCTGCATCTCAAACATTAATTGTTGGCTTTGCAGATATGTTATTACCATCTGTTTTAGCTGCTAATACAATAACTAATGAAATGACAAAATTTATAGTTGCTTGTGTATCAGTAACACAACTTGTATATATGTCTGAAGTAGGTGGACTTTTACTAGGGTCAAAAATACCTGTAAATTTAAAAGACTTAATACTAATATTTTTGGAAAGAACTTTAGTTACACTACCAGTGATAGTATTAATAGCAAATTTACTATTTTAATAAAAAAAGCAGTATCTCCGTACTGCTTTTTTTATGTGGTGACCCGTAGGGGAATCGAACCCCTGATTGCACCGTGAGAGGGTGCCGTCTTCACCGCTTGACCAACAGGCCATTATTTCTTTATATAACTAATATTACCATACTTTAAAAATTTATTCTACATTTTTTATTAATTTTTCTATAAATTTACATATAAATAAAAAATTAAGAATTAATGAGGTGAATTAAAATTCATAACTCATCATTCTTAATTTATAATTATATAAGTTTATCTTTAAAAATTATTTTTTAATTTTTAAAGTTCTAAGTCTGTTTATTGCACAAAGTATTTCTTGTTTTCTCGGCATAGCCAAACTTCCATTTCCACCTTTTATGTTATCTATACCTATTAAATTTTTAGTAATATCCTTTTCTATTTCATCTGCTATTTTTTCAATGGTTAAATCTTTGCCAGAATATTTATCTTCTATAAATTTAATTGCCATACCAATAGTATTTATTTGTTCACCATCAACAATTTGCTCCACTGACTTTAAATCAATATTCTCTTTATTAATAGATAACCCATCTTTTCCTAAGGTTTTAATCTTAATACCTTTAGGTCCTTCAGAAATAGAGCCCTTATCTAAAACTCTTCCAAAATCAATACTTATATCTAAATCATCTCTTAAGCTTACTTTTCCTCTGCTTAATTCTTTTGCCTTAGCTGTCACTTCATATGGTTCATAACTATCCATCTGTATCACTAAATCTGCTATATCAAAGAAATCACCACAACTTCCTGCTACCAAAATAGTTGAAATTCCTAATTGTTTATATAAACTTTTTACCACATCTATGAATGGAGTTATTGGCTCCTTTTCCTTAACCACCAGCTGCTGCATTATATCATCTCTAATCATAAAGTTAGTAGCTGATGTATCTTCATCTATTAAAAGAACTTTAGACTTACTTTCTATTGCTTCAATAATATTAGCGGCTTGAGAAGTACTTCCACTGGCATTTTCCGTATTAAATTTAATGGTATCTTTTCCATTAGGCAAATTATTAATAAATAAAGAAATATCCGTTGATGTTATTGCCCTACCATCTTCAGCTCTTACTTTCAATGCACTTTCATCTGTAATTACAAACTCTCTGCCATCACCTTCTATATGATTATATATACCTAATTCTAATGCCCTTAATAAAGTTGATTTTCCATGGTATCCCCCTCCTATAATAAGAGTTATTCCTTTTGGTATTCCCATCCCTTTTATCTTCCCTCTATTTGGCGTATCAAATTCCACTTCTAAAGCTTGTGGTGAAATAAATTTCTTACCATTTCTTAATGGCCTTGCAGAAACACCACTTTCTCTAGGTAATATTGATTCATTGGCCACAAAAGCTACCAACCCTTTTTCCTTAAGATTTTTTCTTATATAAAACTGATCTTCTATTAATTTAACTCTATTAATTAAATTTAATTTATTAATATTTTTATAAATAAATGTATTTTCCACTATGTTAGGAATTATATTAAATATTATCTTTTCTAACTCTCTTGCTAACACGCTTCTTCCTCTAGCTGGAAATCCTACATAAAATCTTGCTTCAAAAAAATTTTTATTTCTTATAATTGCTGTTCTTTCTAATATTTCTTGTGGACATCTACTTATTTCAATTAAACCACTTTTTCCAGAACCAAATATTTTCTCACTTTGATTTTTGATATTTTTGCTAAATAATCTAGTTAAAAAATCACATACAGCAATTTCCTTATTCTTATTATCAAATAACTCTTCAGGAATTTGAGCAATTTTATTATCAATAATAATCCTTACTCTTGATGGTGAAGCAAATGGATCTCCCTGAACATGATCTATGGATAAAACATATTTTTTAAAATCATATTTTCCTTCTAAAACTTTATATGCCTTATACCCTTTACCATCAATCTTAAAAAGTTCATTTTTAAGCTCCACAGAACTCTTCATTTCTCTTTCTCCTTTTATTCATTATTTTTTGTAAAAAACTCATCTATTAATTTTTCACTGGCCCTTCTATACATATTACTCATATTTACTAACGAACATAAAAGAAGAAAATTCTTTTTATAATCATTTGGTAAATTCTCTGATGTACAAACTCTATTATCCAATTCTTCTATTTTTTCTTTAATACTACTTTTAAAAATTTCTTCATCCTCTTTACTTTCATATAAGTAGTCATTATATAACTCTCTTAAATCATTAGATTTTTCTTCACTATAATTTGCTATAACTTCATCAAGGCTAATCTTAATATCATTTATAGATAATGCACCTTTTAAATTATAAATAAAAGCCATCATAATAAGATGTTCTTTAGTATATTTTTTATTTTTAATAGGTAATAATAGTTTACCCTTAGCATAATTATTAATCATTGTTTTAGTTAATATCTTTTCTTCATCATTCCTCTTTAACGAAGAAAGTTTATTTTCAAAAAGTTGTATAACTTGATCCATATATAAATCAAGCTCTGGCATTTCTTCCAGTTCAATTCTATTATCAAAATTCATTTCATTAAAAATATCTTTAACTTCCATAATACCTCCATATAGTTTCTAAAACTATATCATACAGTTAATATAATTTAATATTAATAGTATTTTATTAAAATTTCAATGTTAACCTTATTTTTCAATAAAATATCCCAAAATTTCGAGATTAATGACTTTTGACATATATCTATATACATCTCATAATATTAATATAATAATAAGTAGTTTAAAAAACTATATTGATTGTGAGGTGCTTTTGATGATAAATAAACTTAGAGAACCTATAAATTCTATTACTCATTTAGCTGGAGCAATACTATCTTTTATTGCATTAATCGCTATGCTATCAAAAGTTGTATTAACTGATCCAAACTTTACTTCTATAATTTCTGTTACAATATTCGGTATTTGTTTAATATTACTTTATACAGTTTCTGGAACATATCATGGAATAATGTCTAGTGAAAAAGTTATTAATTTTTTCCAAAAATTAGATCATTCAATGATTTTTGTTTTAATTGCTGGATCTTATGCTCCATTTTGTTTAATTTCTTTAAGAAATTCAATTGGATTGCCTATGCTTTTAATTATGTTTACTATTGCAATAATTGGTATAGTATTTAAACTTTGTTGGTTTAATTGTCCAAGATGGTTACAAACTTCTATGTATCTAGGAATGGGATGGGCTTCAATTTTTATGCTAAAACCGCTATGTGCTAATCTTCCTGTCATGAGCATATTTTGGCTAGTACTTGGTGGCGTACTATATACAATTGGTGGAATAATCTATGGTGCAAAGCCTGCTAAATTAAAAATCGGTAAATTTGAATTTCATGAAATTTTTCACATATTTATTATATTAGGAAGCTTAAGTCACTTTATTTCAGTATTTTGCTATGTAATATAGCAATGTTTTTTTACAGTTTTCTCACTAATTTACTATCCTAATATTGCATATTTTCATTTATTTAATATTAATTTATGTTATAATATCGAAAGAATAATAAATGAAATGAGGTAGATTTAGTGATAAATGTATTAAACGTTAGTTTAAGATATGGTTCTCGTAAATTATTTGAAGATGTAAATATAAAATTTACTCCTGGTAACTGTTATGGTGTTATAGGTGCCAATGGTGCTGGTAAGAGTACATTTTTAAAAATATTAGCTGGAGAAGTTGAACCAAACACTGGTGAAGTTGTAATTGCTCCAAATACTAGAATGTCAGTCTTAAAACAAGATCATTACCAATATGATGATTTCGAAGTTTTAGAAACTGTTATAATGGGTAATAAAAGATTATATGACATAATGAAAGAAAAAGATGCTTTATATGCTAAGCCAGATTTCACAGATGAAGATGGTATTAAAGCATCTGAACTTGAAGGTGAATTTGCTGAGTTAAACGGATGGGAAGCTGAATCTGAAGCATCATCACTTTTACAAGGTTTAGGTATCGGAACTGATATGCACTATAAAAAAATTGCAGAACTTACAGGAGCAGAAAAGGTAAAAGTATTACTTGCTCAAGCTTTATTTGGAAATCCTGGAATATTAATCCTAGATGAACCTACTAACCACTTAGATATTAAATCAATTAGATGGCTTCAAAACTTCTTAGGTGACTTTGAAGGTACAGTTATAGTAGTATCACATGATAGACACTTCTTAAATGAAGTTTGTACTCACATGGCTGATGTTGACTTTGGAAAAATAAAATTATATGTTGGTAACTACGACTTCTGGTATGAATCAAGCCAATTAGCTGCTCAAATGGCTAAAGATCAAAACAAGAAAAAAGAAGAAAAAATTAAAGAATTACAAGACTTCATTGCTAGATTCAGTGCTAATGCTTCTAAATCTAAGCAAGCCACATCTCGTAAGAAATTATTAGATAAAATCACTTTAGATGATATTCAACCATCAAGCAGAAGATATCCATTCGTTGGATTCAAACCTGAAAGAGAAGTTGGAAATGATATCTTAACAGTTGAAGGATTAAGCAAGACTATCGATGGTGTTAAAGTATTAGATAATGTAAGCTTCAGAGTTAATAAAGAAGACAAGATAGCTTTCGTTGGTAACGAAATTGCCATAACTACTTTATTTAAAATAATCAATGGCGAAATGGAACCAGATGCAGGTTCATACAAATGGGGAATTACAATAACATCTGCTTACTTCCCAATGGATAACTCTGAATACTTCAATGATTGTAACTTAAACCTAGTTGACTGGTTAAGACAATATTCTGAAGAAAAATCTGAAAGTTATATAAGAGGATTCTTAGGTAGAATGTTATTCTCTGGAGAAGAAGCTTTAAAACAAGCTAACGTATTATCAGGAGGAGAAAAGGTTAGATGTATGCTTTCTAAAATGATGCTTACTAATGCTAATGTCTTAGTTTTAGATGGTCCTACTAACCACTTAGACCTTGAATCAATCACAGCTGTAAATAACGGATTAAAGGATTATAACAGCAATATTTTATTTGCTTCTCATGACCACCAATTCGTTCAAACTATAGCTAATAGAATAATAAGAATTGATGACAATGGTTCAATATTCGATAGATCTATGTCATATGATGAATTCTTAGAAAAATTCAGCTTATAATTTATATATTTTATTATTAAAGTGGCTTTTGCCACTTTTTTATTTATCATATTTTTATGAAAATGTGATAATATGAATAATATACATACTAAAAATCTTTTATTGAGGTATTAAGTGATGATACGAATTTACAACAGAAAAACAGGAAAATATGATATTGAAAAGGTGGCTGGAGAAAAATATATTAAATGGACATATGAATCTCCTTTAGGCAAAAGCTTATTAGAACTCTTTATAAAAAGAAAGCTTTTTTCAAAAATTTATGGCTTTTATTGTAATACGAAATTTAGTAAAAGAAAAATTAAATCATTTATCAACTCATTTTCTATAGATATGAGTAAATGTGCTGATAGTATAAATACTTATAAAAATTTTAATGATTTCTTCATAAGAAAGCTACTTCCAGAAGCACGACCTTTTGATAAAAATTCAAATACACTTATTTCTCCCGGTGATGGAAGATTACTAGCTTATACTAATATATCTATGGAAAACTTAGTACAAGTAAAAAATATTCATTATAGCCTGGCTGAATTATTAGAAGATAATGCTCTAGCAAAAGAATATGAAGGTGGAACATGTTTAGTCTTGAGATTATGTCCAACTGATTATCACCGTTTTCACTTTATTGATAATGGAGTTCCTTTAGAAAATCACTTTATAAAGGGTAATTATTATTCTGTAAATCCTACAGCTTTAGAAAGAGTTGCTAAACTTTACTGCCAAAATAAAAGAGAATGGTCTATTTTTAAATCAGAAAACTTTGGAGATATAATTCATGTAGAGGTTGGTGCTACATGCGTTGGATCAATAATTCAAAGCTACTGTCCTAATAAAAAAGTATCAAAAGGTGATGAAAAAGGATACTTTAAATTTGGTGGATCAACAACTATTCTCTTCTTTAAACCCAATACTGTAGACATAGATGAAGATATCATTATACAATCTTCCCTAGGCTTTGAAACAGCGGTACAAATGGGAGAAAAAATTGGGGTTAAATGGCCTTCTTCTAGTTAAGAAACAACTTAACTAAGTGAATACAAAGAAACATTCACTGTTTAACTATAAAATTAGGAGCAGTACTTTTTAGTATCTGCTCCTTTAAATTATCAATTTTTAATTATATTCTTTATTGTGTTGATAAATTTTTTTTCATTGCCATCAAATATAACAAGGTGTATTCCCATTTCCTTTGCTCTCATCTTTACTGGTTCTTTTATTGGCTCTTTTGTAGCAACAAGAATCTTATAAGCATTTTCCCCGCCTATCTTACTGGCATAAACATTTAATTCATTTAAAGCCATTTCATTGTACTTATCACTATCTTTACAAGATATACATATAGGTACTGAATCCTTTACTGCTATTATATCCAATTCATTTCTTACTGTTTTTCTACCATTATTCCATAAAAAAATAACGCCATTCCTACATTCATCTATTTCTTTAATATTCTTAAGTAAATTATTAGTAGCTATCTCTAACCATGTTCCACTTTTAAAGATAAATCCCTTAATATAGTTATTTAAAAAACGCACCTTTACTTTATCATTATTCTTGCTAAAGGCTATTTCATTCATTTCCTTCATCTTATTAAGTATTAAATCAAGAAGATTCCTCTCTTCATATTCAATTCTACTATAATCTATATTAATAATTTCAGGATTATTTTCTTCATGTAGAAAAATTGACTTATCATATAATTTTTGTTTATGTTTATTCCACAAATCTAAATTATTATAAATTTGCTTTGAAAAATATATTAAATCATCCTTTAAACATAATTCATAGGAATCATCTACTATATTTCCACCAAAACCTTTTATTATTGATAGTAAATTTAAATCTTCTATTTCTTCATTGACCTTTAATAACTGTTCATTAAAACTGTAGATAAATTTTTTTCTTATATCTGTATAAAAACATTTAATTTTACTTTCTTTACATAAACTCAATAATATTAATGAATTTATTCGCTTTCCACCAGTAAGGTTAATAACCATATCATCTTGTTTATATTTTTTAAGTATATTCCTCAAGCCATCTATATTACCTTCAGTAACTATTTCTTCATATAATTTTATATCGGAAAAATTTGATGAATAATATTCCCTTATACTTTTCATCAAATCTATCTGTTCAGTATCGTATAAAAACAATACTTCCTCTATTTTATTTTTAATTAAATAAATAATACCACTTTCATTATGTTCGTCTAATTGATTTATCAACAATGCCATATAATTACCGCCTTATATAAACTTATATTATTAATTTAACCATTGTCAAAAAAAATATAATAAAGAAAAAAACACCGATTTATAAAAATCGGTGTTTGGCAGAGCGTAAAGGAATCGAACCCTTAATGCGCCGTCCGTAGCGGCGTGTTATATCCGTTTAACTAACGCTCCTTAACAGTATTAATATTAACATAAACTAATTAATATATCAACATAAAAATATATTTTAAAACTTATATGTGTCAGAAAATTCTATTTCTACCGCTTGATTTTTATTAATTAAATTACCTTCTTCTTTTACTGTTTCAATATGATCTTCTATCTTTCTTGGTAAAATTACCGTAAATATAGAACCCTTATTTATTTCACTTTCTAAAAATATCTTTCCATCATGAGCTTTAACAAAAAGCATACATAAATTTAAACCAATTCCGCTCCCTTCTATATTGTCATTATTTTTCCCTTGATAAAATCTATCAAAAATTCTTTCCTTTTCTTCTTTAGAAATACCACAGCCTTCATCTTTAAAAGATAATTCAATTTCTTTATCTTTTACAACTAAATTAATATAAATATTTGAATTTTCATTAGAAAACTTTATTGCATTAGATAATAAATTCATTATAACCCTATCTATTGCTTCTGGATCTATTGCCATAATACATTCTTCTTCATTTGTGTCAAATATAAGGTTTATATTTCTCTCCGAAGCAAATTTCTCTATACAACTTATAGTATTTTCTATCATCGGAACAATATCAATATTCTTCTTATTTAATTTATAGTAATTATTTTTTATTTTGTTAGAATCTATTAAATTATTTATTAACTTTAACATTTTAAAGCTATTTCTCTTTATTATCTCAATACATTTAAGGTTCTTATCATCTTTATAGTTATGTTCCATAAACTGGGCAGCTGATGTTATAACATTTAAATGGCTTCTCAAATCATGAATGATATTTAATAAATATTGATCATTATTCTTCAATAGTTCATTTATCGACATCAAACTACTTTCATCACTTGATAACTTTCTATTATTATCCTCCATTTACTTACATCCCCCAAGATATTTTATTGATTATTTTAATATTACCATATTTTTCAATCAGTTACAATTTCTTTGTGATATTTTAGTAAAATAAAAAACTTATCTAATGTTTATAATTTCACTCTTTTGTCAAACATTATTATATGAATATACTAAGGAGGGATAACCTTGTTTAAAAAGTTAAACTTTAAAAAATTTAATATTTTTAAATTTTTTACTTATTTTATAATTTTAGCTATGCTATTAATTGTTTTTAATTACTATATAAATGTTTCGTACTCTAATATTATGAATAATTTCTATACTGAATTTAGTTCTGGTAATTTTAAAACAGCCAAAGAAATTTTATCAGATAATAAAATTATCAATGTTCTGAAGAAAAATTCCCAAAGCTCTGACTTAAATAAATACTTTACTTCAGTGATAGATACTCTTTGTAAAGAGCTAAAAATTAACTCTATTACAAAGTATCAAGCATTAGTTTACCTTAACGAAATAAATTCTTATAATATTTTAAATTCATCTTTAGATAAACTAATCCTTGTTCTAGATGAAAATTATTGCCCATCAACTTCTCATGGCTATAATTCTATTTTAGAACTAGCTAATGAAGCTTTTGATAATAATAATTTTTCTTATGCCATAAAACTATTAAAAAAAATACCTACAAGTGAAGAATATTATCATGCCAAGGCTGAAAATATGCTTGAAAAGTGTAGGAATAAATATAGAAATAATCTCATTGCTGAAGCAGAAAAGTTATCTGATAATGAATACTTTTCCAAAGCTATAGATTTATTATCAAACTATGATACTTCAATATTGCCAGCTGATGATGAAAAAATTAACATCAAAATATCTGAAATTGATGATAAACGTACTGATTATCTTGCTGCAATAACATACTCAGATGATGAAGCAGCCACTAATTTAATTTCAACTACCATAAATTCTACCAATATTAACACTTTAAATATCTCCAGCAATACACCATATTTAATTCATGTAGATATTAATAATCAAACTGTTTCTATCTACAATGGATATACTAATAATTGGTCACTAGTAAATAAATATATTTGTTCAACAGGAATTGCTGGCGAAGATACTCCTATGGGGATTTTTACTGTAACTAATCGTGGTGAATGGTTTTATTCTAAAGATTATGGTCAAGGTGGTAAGTACTGGGTGCAATTTCTAGGCGATTATTTGTTTCATTCTTTACCTTATGATGAAAGTCAAAATCAAATTCTTGATTATACTCTAGGAACTCCTTCTTCCCATGGATGTATACGCTTAAATACAGAAGATGCCAAATGGATTTATGATACTATTGATGATGACACTAAGGTTATTATTAATTAAATTAAAACTTTACTCAACGCCTCTATAGTGATTATATTATAATATATGTTAAAATATTTATTATTAAAATCTAAAAGGATGTTTTATATGAATATTAATATACCTAAAAATGTTAAATATATAATTGACACTTATTATAATAATAATTATGAAGCCTTTATGGTAGGAGGATGTGTTCGTGATTCCTTACTAGGATTAAAGCCAAAAGATTTTGATATTACAACATCTGCCTTACCAAAAATAACTGAAGATTTATTTTCTAAAACAATTCCTACTGGCATTAAACATGGCACAGTTACTGTTGTAATTGATAAAGAAAATTTTGAAGTTACTACCTATAGAACAGAAGGAAACTATATAGACAATAGACATCCTGAAAAAGTTGAATTTGTAAGTGATATTAAAAAAGACTTATCTAGACGTGACTTTACAATAAATGCTTTCGCCTATAATGATAAGGAAGGTCTTGTTGATTATTTTAACGGTATAGATGACTTACAAAATAAGGTTATTAGAGCTGTTGGTGACCCTCATAAACGTTTTAATGAAGACGCTCTTCGAATGCTTAGAGCCATAAGATTTAGTGCTCAATTAGGCTTTACTATAGACACAAAAACTTACAATGCTATCAAAGATAATGTTCAGTTTATCAAGAATATAAGTAGTGAGCGAATCAGGGATGAATTATGTAAAATTCTACTTTCTGATAACCCTTCTCAAGGAATAAAAATGCTGAGAGAAACTAATATGCTTTCAATAATTCTCCCAGAAGTAAATGACCTTGTTTGCTACACACCACTTTGTAATAATCATAATAGGAATGTATTTACTCACACTTTAAAGGTTTTGGATAACACATATACTAACCTTAATTTAAGATTAGCTGCTTTATTTCATGATATAGGTAAAATTAATACTATTACAGCATTACCTAATGGTCACTATTATTTTCCTGGTCATAGTGAAGAAGGAGCTAAAATGGTGGTACATGTACTTAAGCGCCTTAAATTTGATAATTTAACTATTGAAAGTATATCTGCACTTATCAAACATCACCTTGTTTTAAATGTTTCTTACATGCCTACAGATGGTGAAATTAAAAGACTTATTAATAATGTTGGTAAGGAAAATATCTTCATTTTATTTGATTTACAAAGAGCTGATATAAATGCACTATGGGATCCTATTCCTTTCTTAAAGAAAGTTGATTTTATGGAAAGCAGAACAAAATTTATCTTAGATAATAATGAACCATTAACTTTAAAAGATTTAGCCATTGATGGAAAAACTTTAATTGCTGAATTAAATCTTCTTCCTGGCAAGAAAGTAGGCATAATTCTGCATAAGCTTTTAGAAGCTGTGCTTGATGATAAAAATCTTAACTGCAAAGATCAATTAATAAATCTTGCTAAAAAATATAAGGAGCTTATGGCTTAACCACAAGCTCCTTATATTTTAAATTTCCAATACTACTTCTTTGTCTAAAGCAAATAAATAAAGATATATCTCTTTAACTCTACTTTCTGTGATTTTTTCTAAGGCCTCTTTATAATATTTCATTTGAATCTTATATCTTTCTATAATTTCTTCTTCATTTCCTTCTTCAAGATAATCTGTCTTATAATCAAATAATACTATCCCATCCTCTTCCTTAAAGAATCCATCTATTATTCCTTGTAATCTAATCTTTTCATTTTGATAGATTTCCTTATTAAGCTCTGGATTGATATTTAAACTGCTTATTTCCGTAAAGAAAGGTAATTCTCGATGAACCATTCTTCCTTCTTCATGAGCTTTTAATATTCTCTTTCCTAACTCACTTTTAAAGAAACTAAATATCTTTGTATATCTAATAACTTTTGCTTCTTTTTCTGTTAATGATTTATTTAAAACAAGCTCTTCAATTTGTTTTTTAATCTCAGATACGCTACCTACTCTGTCAAAATCTAATCTTAACATAACATAGTGCATAAGAGTTCCTTTTTCAGCTGCAGTAAATCCTTTTTCTTCTTGCAAGAATTTAGGCTTAATTATTTCCCTCTCTCTAAATACTTCTAAAATTTCTGCTTCATCTTCATACTGAAAATCTTTACGTTTTAAATCTGATACAGATACGTTGCTTGGAAGTATTGAGCCTTCTTCGTATTTATATTTATATGATAATCTTCTCTTTATTTCTTTATCCACAGATATATTAGTAGCTGTTATATTTAAAGTGTTTTCTTCAATTTTATCCACAGGCTCTAAATTTTTATCCCCAAGAATATCTCCTTTTCTCCACAAGCAAACATCCCAATTAGAAAAATCATTCACAATAAGGTCTCTATATGCACCACATTGTTCCCTTAGTTCTTCCCCATGCCTATGTTTACAAATTGCCATGGCAATCCAGTCTAAATATGACTTTCCTTTTAATACTTCCGATGGCAATATTATATTTTCATCTAAGGATGCCGCACTTACCCAATTTTTTATAGATTTATCTAAATTTCTTGTAGCACCAGTAATAATTAGCTTTTCCTTGGCTCTTGTAAAAGCAACATATAATATTCTCATTTCTTCTGATAATGTTTCAAGTCTTATCCTCTTCTTTATAGCTTCCTTAGCCAAGGTGCTATATGAATTTCTATTTTTTAAATTAACAAAGTCAGGACCAAAGCCTAATTCTTCATGGAACAATATTGAACTATTTAAATCCATTAAATTAAATTGTTTTCCCATTCCACAAGTAAATACTATAGGGAATTCAAGCCCTTTGCTTTTGTGTATACTCATAATTCTTACAACATCTTCATGTTCCCCAAGAATCTTTGCACTACCCATATCACCTGAAGATTTTCGTAGCTTATTAATAAAAGTTATAAAATTGAATAATCCCTTAAAACTAGTGCTTTCATATTGCTTAGCACGCTGGAATAATATCTTTAAATTAGCCTGTCTTAATGTTCCATTAGGCATTGCTCCCACATATCCATAATAAGCAGTATCCATATATAAGTACCATATAAATTCATCTATTGGTGTATATATTGTTTTATTTCTCCACTTATCTAAATCACTGATAACCTTGTTACATTTTGCTTTTAAAGTATCACTTACTTCATATTCATCATCATAAATATCTTTGATGATTTCATAAAAATATCTTTCCTTATTAAGTAATCTTATTTCACTAAGTTCTTCTGCTGTGAAGCCCATTATTGGCGATTTAAGCACAGCTATCATAGGAACATCTTGTAATGGATTATCAATGATTTTTAATAAAGACATAATTGTCCTTATTTCTATTGATTCAAAATATCCACTACCTGTATCAGCATAAACAGGAATTCCTTCAGCGCCTAACTCATCAAGAAATATTTCCGACCAATTTTTTGTTGCTCTTAAAAGAATCACTATATCTTTATATTTAACATCTCTATATGCTTTTGTTTCCTTATCAAATACCTTGAACCTTTTACCATCTTTAGTTTCAAATAATTCTTTTATTCTCTTACTTACTAGTTTAGCTTCTAAAGAAATAGCGTCTACTACTTCCTCTTCTTCTGATTCTTGTAGTTCTTCCTCTACCCCTTCTTCAGCTTCATTACCATACTTATCAATCATATAAAGTTCAATATTTCCGCCTACTTCAGAATCTTCATCATTCTTTTCCAGGAAAGCAGCACCTAAATGTAATGCCTCATCATCTGTATATTCCAATTCTCCAACAACATTAGACATTACCATTTTAAATATAAAGTTAACACCTCTTAAAACTTCATCTCTACTTCTAAAATTCTTATAAAGCTGTATCTTTCTTTCTCTTCCTACTGAAACTAAAGGATATCTATTATATTTATCTAAAAATAGTTCTGGTTTTGCCTGTCTAAATCTATAAATGCTTTGCTTTACATCACCAACCATAAACACATTAGGATTATCACCATTTTTTCTTGATACAAGGTCAATAATTGTTTCTTGTACATTGTTAGAATCTTGATACTCATCTACTAGTACTTCATCAAAAAATTCTTTAAAATGCTCTGCCACAGATGAAGGTATTATATTATTATTCTCATCTCTATCAATAAGTATCTTTAAACATAAATGTTCTAAATCATTAAAATCTAATAGATTTTTTTCTCTTTTCTTTTCATTGAATTTATTTAATAAATCTAAAGTTATTCTTGATAATTCCTTCATATAAGGATATACATCTTTTATTCCTTGTAAACTCTCTTCTGGTGTAATGGTAAAACTATCTTCTGTTAATGACTTTATCTTTTTCTTTACAGCATCTCTGATGGATTTTACAGTTTCTTGAGCATTTTCATCAACAACAGCACTTTTTCTTACAGTCTTTAATTTAGTAAATACTACGCCATTTAAAGCTGCATATATCTCTGCTAAACCATGATTTAAAGATTCATAGACATTTTTTAAACATTCTAAATCTCCTCTAAAAGTATCTAAATATGCTTCTAGCCCTTCTGTATCATTGATTATTTCAATGGCTTTATGATACATATTGATAAATCCTTTAACTTCTACCCTTATATTATCCTTTAATATTTCCACCCATTTTGTCTTATCTAATTCTTCTAAGGTACTTATATTAAATTCCTCTGCTTTTTCAATAAGCCACCTTTCTGGCCATGGTCCACTCATTGAGAATTTATAAAGATTTAAAATAATATCTTTTAACTTTTCATCATCTTTTGCACTGCTATATGCTTCCACTAATTCTTTAAAATACTGATTATCTTCTTCATAAAGTTCTTCAAAAATATCTTCAATTATTTCATTCTTCATCAGAGTTATTTCTGTTTCATCTGCAATTCTAAAGGAAGGATCTAAATCTATAGTATAGAAATAATTTTTTATTACATCTAAGCAAAATGAGTGCATTGTAGTTATATTGGCCCTGCTTAAAAGAGTAAGCTGCTTTTGTAGATTCTTAGAATTTGGATTCTTCTCCAAAGCTTTTGATATAGCTGCTGCTATTCTTTCTCTCATTTCTGCAGCTGCAGCTGAAGTAAATGTAACAACTAATAATTTATCTATATCTACTGGATTTTCTTCATTAGTTATTATCTTTATTATTCTTTCAACAAGTACTGCAGTTTTTCCTGAACCAGCAGCTGCTGCCACTAAAAGGTTACATCTTCTTGTATCTATTGCCTGCTGCTGCTCATCTGTCCATTTAGTTTCCGACATTATTATCCTCCTTTTGATATTCAACTCTATTTTTCATACACTCCCATATTTCTTCTTTATCTTTATTTAGGAGCACTTTATATTTATTATCTTTTATGGATGTATCAAACTGACATATTGATGAATAGTCACAATAATCACAATAAGTTACCTTTAATGACTTTGTAGGCTCAATTTTTATCTGACCACTAAGCATTTCATCACATAATTCAACCATCTTATCATTAACATATTTTCTTAATATCTCAAATTGTTCTTCTGTTACTACAGAACTTGTGCTAGAAAAATCACCATCTTTTTTAAAGGTAGCAGGTATTATAAGTGAATAAGTCTCCATATCTTTATCCATTGCCTTAACTAACTTGGCATCCTTTAATAAAAGCCCATTCATCTTTAATTTCTTTAATACCTCATCTTTTATTTCATCATCTTCTAATGCCTTCTTAGACTTTATTATTGGGTCATCAATTTTAAAGTATAATATTGCTCCTGGCATACATTGTTCATGTAAGATATGTTGTGAATTTTTAAGTATGGCATCTAAATAAACTAATAACTGTATCTGCAATCCATAATATAATTCATTTAAATCGAAAGTTTTAGAACCTGATTTATAATCAACTATTCTAATATAGGTTTCACCATCAATTATTGCCTTATCAATTCTATCTACTCTTCCTTTAAGATATACTTTCTCCTTTGATGGTAACTCTAATGTTATAGGTTCAGAATCTTTAAAGTCACCAAAATCAAATTCACTTTTAAATATATCAAATTCTCCTTTTTTCATTTGTTCAGATATTACCACCACAGATTTAGTTATTATTCTTTTAAATCTACCAGCAAAATATTGATACTTTTTACTACTATTTAATATAGAATTTTCTTCATTCTTAAGCTTAGTATCCACTAATTCATTAACAATTTGTGCACATTTATTTTTATCTAAATCAATCCAAGCTATATTTTCTTTCTTTATTTTGTTAGTGAATTTATCTAATATATCATGCATAAATGCTCCTAAATCTGGTGCTGTAAACTCATATATCTTTCTATCTTTTGCCTTAAGTCCATACTGTATATAATAGCTAAAAGGACATTGTGCATATTTTTCTAATCTTGATACACTAAACATAAATCGTCCATTATCATCAGCATATAATTTTTTAATTAAATCCCTTGGTATATTTTCCACTAAATTTGAATAAGTAAGCCCCTTAAATATCATATCCGATTTCAATTTAAATTCTTCACTTTCTTCAAACCATTTATATGCTTGCACCCAGTAATCCTCAATTTCCTCTTTTTCAAATTCACGTCTCATGGCAGTTACCATTTCATTAAAAGTAGGTATTGGTGCAGTTATCTTATTAAACTTATCTTCTTTAATATTTATATTATATATTTCACTTTCTTCCTGTAGATTTCTAAATATCTTTTTCATTCTTGGTATGATTATTGAAGGTCTTAGCGATTTTCCTTCAAAATCTGCCATTGGATAAGTTATCATAAGATATTCTGATGCAATAGTTAAGGCAGTATACACCATAAATTGTTCTTCAAAAATTCTACTTCTAGTATCTGAAGCTATTTCTATACCTAATTCTTTTAATTCAATTCTATCTTCATCAGACAATATTCCTTCATTTTTATTAGCTGACGGTAGTACTCCATCATTAGCTCCTACTATATATAATGCTTTTACTTCACGTCCTTTTATTCTTGCAATATCTCCTACATTTACTTGATCTAAAGACATAGGTATTACACCTACTTCATGTTCTTCAAAACCTGAGCTAAGAATTCTAGCAAAAGTTTTTATATCTGTTACTTCATCACCTAATACTTCAACTGCTTGATCTAATATATCCATAACAATTTGAGGCACCTGACTATATTCCTTTACCTTATCCTGTAAACCAATTTTTTCAAATTCATCAATCCATTCATCTATGGTTTCTAGAGCATTTATTTCCACAAGCAATTCGTATATGGCTATACAGTATTCTTTTACTGAATTTTCATTGCCAACTTTTCTATATAAATTAATTATTGGTCTTCTTATTTCCTCCATTATCTCGGCAATTTCTATTTCATCTTTACTTGGCTCTTCAATTTCTTTTAATAACTCACCAGTCCATCTATAACCCCTTATACCATTAAGTAGTATATGATTTTCTAACTTATCAATAAATTCTCTATCTAATTTGATTAGTCCACTCTTAACATACTTAAATACACTTTCATATGACCAATTAGATATTAATATTTCTAAAGTTGATAAAATTAACACCACTAAAGGATTACTTAATATTTCTCTTTTTTTATCTAAAAATACAGGAATGTTATATTCATTAAAAATAACGCTAGTTATCTTATCATAACTATCGATATCCCTACATACAACAGCTATATCCTTGTATCTATAATTTTTATCTCTTACTAACCTTACTATATCCTGAGCAACCCATTCCATTTCACTATAGCTATTATTAGCTTTATATAACCTGATATCCTTAACTTTTCCCTTATATGTTTTAAATGGATAAGTAAATAAATGTTTTTCTATATGAGCAAGTTCCTCACTTTGTTTAAATCTATATGGAATGTCTTTATTTAAATTAATAGGTTTTTCATAAGGAATATTATTTTCCTCCATTAACTTTAAAATCTTATATTCTGTATTCTTAATGGCATCAAATATATCTGTTTCTTCATCATTTTTACCTTCACTACATAAAGTTATATTGACTCTCTTACATCTCTTAGCCAAAATCTTTATTATTTCCATCTGCTGAGGAGTAAAGGTCGTAAATTCATCAATCCATATTTCTGCGTCTCTATACATTTGGCTTTCTTTTAATTTTTCTGCTAAAAGTGATAATACATCTTCTGAATCTATATAATTCTTATGTAAATTATCATTAAATTTATTATAAATAAAAGACAAATCTTTGATTTTATCCTTTAACTCACCTTCATTTAATTCTTCTTTTTTATTTATTAAAATTTCCTCTGCAATATTGTACTTTTTAAACTCTGTTATTGTCTTTGATACCACTCCTACAAAGCCTTGCTTTCTACTTATCTTATTAAAGTAATGCAAATCATCCATATTTTCCTTTAATAATTTATAAATAAGCATGTTTTTTCCTGAATCTTCAATTATATTTTCTGTACGTCCACCAACTCTATCAAAAACTCTGTTTGCCATTCTCTTAAAGCTTAATACCTCTGCTCTAAGAAGTGATTTTTCACCGGTATGCTCTAATAGTTTCTTTTCACTTTGAAATGTATACTGATCTGGTACTAATAATATAAGTTTATTATCCTTATCACATTCCCTTATTTTCTTATCTATGGATTTTAAGCAGAATTCACTTTTTCCTGAACCAGCTCTACCAAAAATAAATCTTATGCCCATTTCTTACTCCTTTTCTTTATATTCTTCTTCCAATATGCCCATTAAAACAGTATCTAAATATATTCCTTTAAAATAATATTTCTGTCTCCTTTTTCCCTCTTCAATAAATCCACATTTCTTATAGCAATTAATTGCTGCTATATTATCCTCAACTACTTCTAATTCTACCTTATGAGCTTTTTTATTTTTAAAGAGATATCTAAGCATGGCTTTAATGCTATTTTCGCCATACCCCATTCTCCAATATTTTCTTCCTATGCATATGCCTATATAATATACATCACTAACATAATTAGATTTTCTATATGATATTATTCCCACCATAATTCCTTTAGTATTTACTATGGCATAATTCTTCTTTGATCTCATTTGAAAATATTTATAATTTTCCTTTATATATTCTTTCGATGCAAAGGAAGTATATCCACCATCATATTTTAATACATCGTCATTTACACATAATTCATAAGCTCTATCTATATCTTCCTTAACTACTTCCCTTAAATATAACCCTTTACCATATATCATTTTAACATCCCCTCATAGCTCTCTTTTCCTCATTTAATAATACTCCTTATGATAATTATGTACAAAAAAATTGCTCTAAAACAGTTATTAATTGTCTTAAAGCAATTTTTTTATATAATTATATCTATTCCATTATAGCTAAAGCTGCAGCTCCTAAAACTCCTGCTTGTCCACCTAATTTGGCTTTTTCTATTGAGCATGAATCAACAAATACTTTCATACATCTTTTAGCTACTTCTTCTTTAATAGCTTCTAAAACAATGTCTCCACCATTTATTACGCCTCCACCAATAACAACTTTTTCTGGATCAAAGCTTGTAATAACATTAGCTACTGTAATTCCTAAATAAGTTAATGACGTATTTAAAATTTCCTTTGCTACCCTATCACCTTTAGCAGCTTCTATAAATACTTCTTTTGATGTTACATCATCATAATTTTTTAATGATGTTTCCGCATTTGAGTTAACAGCTTCTTTAGCTCTTTTTCCTATGGCAGTTCCTGATGCTAAGCTTTCTGCACACCCTAAATTTCCACATCCACATCTTGTTCTTTCTTGAGATATTGTAGTATGACCGATTTCTAAAGCATTTCCTGTACTTCCTCTAAATATTTTACCATTAAGTATAGCACCTCCACCAATACCAGTACTTACAGTCATATAAATCATATTTTCAGTACCTTTTCCAGCTCCAAATCTATACTCTCCTAATGTTGCAACATTTGCATCGTTATCTAAGTAAGTTGGTAAATCATATCTTGCTCTTATTTTTCCTACTAATTCGAAGTTTTCAAATGGAAGATTTGGCGATTCCATTACAATTCCTTCTTTTAAATCTAAAGCACCTGGAGCACCAATTCCTATAGCCTTTATTAATTCTTTATCAGTTCCCTCTATTACATAGTCAATTGTATCCATCATTCTATTAATAACAGCTTCTTCGCCTTCAAAAGCTAACGTTTCTACAACTTTTTCTTTTATTATAGTTCCATCTAAGTCTACTAAAGCTGTGTATATCTTAGTTCCACCTAAATCTAAACCTACAACATATTTTTTTGACATAATAAATCTCTCCTTTTCACCTGATAGCACCACATGAAAAGTATAACATTTACTGTTAATATTTACAATTACAAACTTGCGTATTCTTAAACAACAAAAAAGACATCTAAATAATATTAGATGTCTTATGGCGGAGAAACCGGGATTTGAACCCGGGCGCCAGTTGCCCGACCTACGCCCTTAGCAGGGGCGCCTCTTCAGCCACTTGAGTATTTCTCCATGTGCCTTCATACTTTAATTTTAAAGTTATGTGGCGGAGAGAGTGGGATTCGAACCCACGGTACGCTCACACGCACGCCGGTTTTCAAGACCGGTGCCTTAAACCAACTCAGGAAAAAAACAGCCCCTACAACAGATACTGTTAAAATTACTACGGAAACTCAAATAAAAGAAACTCCTTCAAAATCAGATACTGTTATTGAAGTTATAAAAGCAACAACAAAATCATTATCTGAAACTATTGATAAACATAATGAAATTAATAGAGAACACTTAGCATTACAAAATATAGTAAATACTGCTAATAAACAAATTAATGAAATAGAATCATTAGGTAATACTATGAGTAACCTAGCTGAAACTATCAATATTAATACAACTTCTCTTTTAGAAAGTACTAATATTGCTGTTGATAAATCAAAGGATAGCAAAAATGCTATTTCTGATATCGTAACAATAATTGAAACTCTTCAAAAGCAAAATGAAGAAACATATAAAAGTATTAAAGAATTGGTGAATAGTTACAATGAAATAAGCAATATTACTAATATAATTAACAATATTGCCAACCAAACTAACCTTCTTGCTTTAAATGCTGCCATTGAAGCTGCTAGAGCTGGTGAACATGGAAAAGGATTTGCTGTTGTTGCTGATGAAATAAGAAAGCTTGCTGAAATTACTAAACAAAACACTACAGATATATCTAATTTAATTAGTGGAATTAAAACTGAAACAGATGCTGTTCTTAAAAATTCTGAAACAAGCAATGATGTAGTTGAAAAAGGTGTTAATATAACAATTAATGCTTCTAAAACTTTAGATGAATCTCTAGAAAATATTCTATTAACAGATTCTAATGTACATAGACTTATTTCAACACTTAATGAACAATCTATTAATTTAAATAAATCTAATGAAATAGGTATTTCCGTAAGCTCTAAAATAAAGAATATCAATGAAAGCTTAGTTTCAAATATAAATAAATCAGAAATATTAGAGAAACAATTAAACAAAATTATTAAAGATGTAAATTCTTCTTTAAAATAAATATAATATTAAAAGATAAAAGCAGCTATAATAGCTACTTTTATCTTTTTTGTAATTATTTGAATATAAATAGTATGTTATATTAATTTTCCTATTCTAAAGGCTTACACTGAAAAAATTAACATAACTACTAGCATTAATGTATAGACCCTAGTTTCTCATACATTAAAAAAAGCAATTAACTTCAGTTAATTGCTTTGGCGGAGAGAGTGGGATTCGAACCCACGGTACGCTCACACGCACGCCGGTTTTCAAGACCGGTGCCTTAAACCAACTCGTAATTCTACTAATTTTATTTTCTTCATTTACAAAGACAACCTTTGGTTTATGATTCTTTACCTCTTCTGTATCTAAATCACAATAAGCCATTAATATTATTTTATCTCCAACTTGTACACATCTTGCAGCTGCTCCATTTAAACAAATCATTCCTGTTCCTCTTTCACCTGCTATAGTGTATGTCTCAAATCTAGCCCCATTATCTATATCTACAATATGCACCTTTTCATACTCATATATTCCAGCTGCATCTAATAAATCCTTATCAACTGTAATACTTCCCACATAGTTTAATTCAGCTTGTACTACTGTTGCTCTGTGTATCTTACCCTTTAACATATTCACTTTCATTGTTTTTTCTCCCCTTGCTATAATTCATATATGAAATTATCTATTAATCTTGTTTTACCTATAAATACTGCTATTGCAACTAATATAGATTTGCTTATTTCTTTAACTTCTTCTAATGAATTACTGTCTACTATTTCTATATAATCAATTTTAGCTAATTTTTCAGATTTAATATTATTTTCTATAACTTCAATTATATTAACTGCATTTCTTTCCCCACTTTGAATTTTTTCCTTAGCTAACTTTAATGACTTATTTAAAATAGTAGCTGCTTTTCTTTCCTCTAATGATAAATAAGTATTTCTTGAACTTTTAGCTAGGCCATCCTCTTCCCTTATAATAGGACATCCTATTATTTCAATATCAATATTTAAATCTCTAACCATCCTTTTAATTACAGCTAATTGTTGTGCATCCTTTTCTCCAAAATATGCTCTATCTGGAGAAACTATATTAAATAACTTAGTTACAACAGTACATACTCCCCTAAAATGTATAGGCCTGCTTTTACCACATAACCCTTTTGTTAATCCATTCATATCTACAAATGTAGAAAAATCATTAAAATACATTTCCTCATTTTCAGGATGGAATATAAGATCAGCACCAGCCTTTTCACATACTTCACTATCTCTTTTTAAATCCCTTGGATAGCTTGCTAAATCTTCTTTTGGTCCAAATTGCATAGGATTTACAAATATACTTACAACTACTTTATCATTTTCTTCATAAGCCCTTTTTATAAGGCTTTCATGACCTTCATGTAAATATCCCATAGTTGGAACAAAGCCCACTGTTAACCCTTGCTTCTTCCATTCCTTTACTTGGTTTCTTACATCATTTATTTTTCCTACAATTCTCATTTTTTCTTCCCCTTTTAATATAACTTTTCAATTACTTCATCACTTATTTTAAAAGAATGTTCTTCTGCTGGGAAAACTCCATCTTTAACCTCTTCAATATATTTTCTAAATGCTATATTCATTTTTTCACCTAAATTTTCATATTTTTTAACAAACTTAGGTGTAAAATCGCTAAATAATCCTAACATATCTTGATAAACAAGGATTTGACCATCACAATTTACTCCTGCTCCTATTCCTATTGTTGGAATGGATAATTTTTCACTTATTATTGCTGCTAATTTAGCTGGAACACATTCTAATACAACTGCAAAAGCTCCTGCCTTTTCTATTGCTAAAGCTTCCTCAATAAGTTTTTTAGCTGCTTCTTCATCCTTTCCTTGAACTTTAAATCCACCAAATGCATTAACTGATTGTGGCGTTAATCCAATATGCCCCATAACAGGTATTGATGCTTTTACTATTGCTTCTATTTTGTCACAAACTTCAATTCCACCTTCTAATTTAACTGCTTGTGCTCGTCCTTCTTTAATTAGTCTTCCTGCATTAACTACAGCATCATAAACGCATGTCTGATAAGACATAAAAGGCATATCTGCAATCACTAAAGTATTTTTAGCACCTCTAGTTACTGCACTAGTATGATGTATCATATCTTCCATTGTAACTGATAAGGTATCTTCATACCCTAAACAAACCATTCCTAAAGAATCCCCTACTAAAATTCCATTTATCTCTGCTTCATCAATTATTTTTGCTGTTGAATAATCATATGCCGTAAGCATAGAAAGTTTCTCATTTTTTTGTTTAGCTTCTTTAAAAGTAACTACTGTATTTTTCATAATCATTCTCCCAAATATTCTTCTAAATTTTTATAATCCCTATTTAAGTTTTTTACTTTTGCTATTTTTAATATATTTCTTGATAATAATCTATATAATTCCTTATCCTCTTCTCTCAAAACATTTAAATGATTAATAACAGTAACTAAATCACCTCTTTCTACTGGTCCTGTTAAGCTATCAATAACCCCTTTCTCCTTAATGTTCTTTAAATTAAATTCTATTAATGGATAAAGTGCTTTCATAGCTGTTTCTTTTGTAAATCCACAATCTTCAAGATAATTAATTGCATTGTTAATTAACCCTAATATAAGATTGCTAACTGTTACTGATGCAGCATGATAAAGTGATTTATTTTCCTTTGAAATAATCGCTACATCATTTCCTAAACTAGAAAAAAGATGCTTAAAATATTCAATATGTTTATTGTGTCCTTCAATTGTAATAAATGCTTGAGATAAATTTTTGTAAGAATTATATTTGTCTGAAATAGCAAACATTGGGTGAATAGAATAACCATAGGCACCATGATTATTTATATTTGAAAAGATTTCTGAAGAAATAGAGCCACTACAATGACATATCAATTTATCTTTGATTGATAACCTATTAATTTTATTCCAAACTCCTTGTATTTCACTATCAGGTGTTGTAATAAATATAGCATCACTATCTTCAATTAACATTTCTAAGTTGTCATATTTTTTGGTACCTGTAAAGATTGCAGCTTCTTTAGCTGAATGCTTGCTCTTACTATAGTACCCATTTAAGTCTATATTATTTTCTTTTAGATATTTTCCTAAGGAAAAGCCAACCTTTCCTGCTCCAATAAATCCAAATTTCATAATTATCACCCCCTAAAAGAGCATGATAGTAATTAGTCTCATTCAAAATTGATATGAGCTATTTCTTTTAATCTTTAAATTTTCAAATATATAAGGTGCGGTTTAATTAAAATACCACCCGTATTAAATCTATCATATTTCTAAAATTTGTCAATATTTATTGTATGATACTTAATTTCTATTTTATTAAATATAAAATCCACTGGTATAACTAACTTTAATTTCTTTTATGCATAAAAAAGGGGGCTGTCGCACTAAAGCTTTTATACACAATATATTGTTTTAAAAAATAAAAATTAAACAATATATTGTAGTATTTATTCTTAATGCTACATCCCTCTTTATATTACTTTTATTATCTTATTACTTCTTTTCCACCCATGTAAGGTCTTAATGCTTCTGGAATATTTATTGATCCATCTTCATTTAAGTTATTTTCTAAAAATGAAATTAACATTCTTGGTGGAGCAACAACTGTGTTATTTAAAGTATGTGCAAAGTACTTTCCTTTTTCTCCATTTACACGAATCTTCAATCTTCTAGCTTGTGCATCACCTAAATTAGAACAACTTCCAACTTCAAAGTATTTCTTTTGTCTTGGAGACCATGCTTCTACGTCTATAGATTTAACCTTAAGATCTGCTAAATCTCCTGAACAACATTCTAATGTTCTAACTGGGATATCTAATGAACGGAATAAATCTACTGTATTCTTCCATAACTTATCAAACCATTCTTTACTTTCTTCTGGCTTACAAACAACTATCATTTCTTGTTTTTCAAATTGATGAATTCTATAAACTCCTCTTTCTTCAATTCCATGAGCACCCTTTTCTTTTCTGAAACATGGTGAATAACTAGTTAAAGTTTGAGGAAGATTTTCTTCTTTTATTATAGTATCAATGAACTTACCAATCATAGAATGTTCACTAGTTCCTATTAAATATAAATCTTCACCTTCTATTTTATACATCATTGATTCCATTTCAGCAAAGCTCATAACACCTGTAACAACTTCGCTACGAATCATAAATGGAGGTATACAATATGTAAATCCTCTATCAATCATGAAATCTCTTGCATAAGAAAGTATTCCTGATTGTAATCTAGCAATATCTCCCATTAAATAATAAAATCCATTACCAGCTACTTTTCTAGCACTATCTAAATCTATACCATTTAATTTTTCCATTATTTCTGTGTGATAAGGTATTTCAAATTCTGGAACTACTGGTTCACCAAACTTTTCAACTTCTACATTTTCACTATCATCTTTTCCTATTGGAACACTTGGATCTATGATGTTAGGAAGAACTAACATAATTTTTCTTATTTTTTCTTGAAGTTCAGTTTCTTTAATTTCTAATTCTGCAAGAGCAGTAGCTTGAGCATTAACTTTATTCTTTAATTCTTCAGCCTCTTCTCTTTTTCCTTGAGCCATTAATGCTCCAATTTGTTTTGAAAGTGTCTTTCTGTTTGATCTTAAAGCATCAGCTTCTTGTTGTGCTTTTCTATTTTCAACATCTAATGCGATTACTTCATCAACTAAAGGAAGCTTTTGATCTTGAAACTTATTTTTAATGTTTTCTTTAACTATCTCTGGATTTTCTCTTACAAATTTTAAATCTAGCATAATATCCTCCATATTTATAATAAATTTTTTAATAAAAAAAGAGCCTTCTACTCCCTATAAAGGGACGAAAGACTCCGTGTTACCACCCTAATTGATAATAAGTAACTTATTATCCACTCATATATTTTAACGACAATGCCGTACTGCTCATCACAGTCCCTCCAAGGTGGATTCATAAAATAATCATATTAGTTCTCACCAACCACTAACTCTCTGAAATTACTTATTTTATTACTAGCCTTTTCAACGGTTTAATTTAATATATTATTATCTTTAATATATTATAATAATATATGTTCTGTCAATATATTTCCATATATTAACTTTATTTTGATAAAATATCTTTTGTACAAATTATATCTAAGCCTGTATTCAATATATTTTTACATATTATACTTCCCTTTTTAATAGGAACACTTACATAAAGCCTACTGATGACTTTTGATAACTGTATCCATTTGCTTTTTTCTACTTCTGCACTACTTTTCACCGGAATAACCTTATATCTTTCACTACCTTTTACTCTGACTACTGAAGTGAATATCTCTTTATTATCCATACTTTCCCCTTCTATATATCTTTAAACTCTTTTATTCTACTATATATTATTTTTGAATTTTTTGAATCATCTACTATATCAGTTATCTTTTTATCTAATTCTCTTGCTAATATGCTTATTATCTTTTCATTGCAATATGAACCATGACAATTACCAAAACCTGCACCAGTTCTTCTTTTTACACCTTTTACAGTTCTAGCACCCAAAGGTCTTCTGATACAATCCACAATTTCACCTTCACTTACATTGTTGCAGTTGCATATTATCTTTCCATATCTTCCATCAACCTTAATAGCTTCATTTAATTCTTCTCTATTCATTTGTCTTAATCTATAAAAATCTCTTCTTTTATCAATGAAATTTTTCTTTAATGTACAATTTAAATTATTAGTAAGAGTATCACATATCATCTTTGCTAAAGCTGGTGCTAATGTTATCTTACCATAATGAGTTCCTATTATACTTATATATCCTTTATCTATCTCACTATCATCTACAACTATTGAATCCTTATCATAGCTCTCTCTAAATAAATTATTTATAATACTCTTATTTAAGTCCTTCAGCATTACTCCAACATAGCTTAGATTATCTTCTAAACTAGTTTTTTCACTACTTTTTACACCAATTAAAGAACCTCCATTAATAACTGGTGTAGAAACAACAAAAGTATCCTTATCAAAGGTCTGTGTTACAACATTATTTAATTTATTTTTATATTTATCATCAACTAATATATATGACATATTCTTAAAGCTATCTTCTTCCGCTTCAGAAATCTTTTCTTTGACAACACCTTTTTCATTTATATATATTTCATCTGCAATAGTATTTATAACTACTTTACAAGTGAATTTATTTCTATTGGTAGCTACTCTAAATCCCTTATTTATTTTTTCTATATTTAAAACTTCTTCTTCTAATCTAAAGTTAACACCATTTTCTGATGCTACTTCTGCATAAGCAATAGCCAAATCATATGGTGCTACAATTGCAACATTTTTTGAGTATAGTCCTTTTTTTATATCAGTATTTATATTAGGCTCTATCTTTTTAACTTCATCACCATTAATTAGGCATATATCATCAATACCTCTCTTAACAGCTCTATCATACATTTCTTTTAGCTTAAGTACGCCATTATCATCATTTACTACTCTCAATGCTCCAATTCTTTTAAAAGGAACATTAAATCTACTACATAAATTCTCTAATAAAGTGTTTCCAATATACTCTAGGCCTGACATAACATTATTAGATGTCTCTGATCCATCATAAACTATAGCAGTATTAACAAAAGATATATCATCTGCTATATCATATTCCTTTTCTATTACTGCTATATTTAAATTATATTTGGATAATTCATATGCTGCAGCACAACCTATGATTCCTCCTCCTAATACTAAAACATCATAATCCATATTTTAATTTCCCCTATTCTATAAAATAAATCCCTTTTCACTTAATTCACTCTTTATAAGTTCCATATTTTCTTCTGAATCTGCTGATATGGTATGAAGGTGAACTCCATTAGTTAATGCTGATAGTGGTTTTGCATCTATTTTTTCAAAATAGCCTGTAAATTTATTTAAATCATTAAGATTCTTTATTTTTAATATACCTCTTATTTCTCCATATAAAGGATGTTCAACAATTACATCTTCTATTATTCCACCATACTTTACAATTATCTCTAATTCATTTTCCATTTCATCTTCAGTATGATTTACTGCTATAACTGACTTTATTCTATTATCTAAATTATCATTTATCATATATCCATCAGGCGTTGCTATAATATTTTTACCTGCTGCCCTTAAGATTGCTATATCTTTTACTATTACTTGCCTCGTAACATTAAAATATATTGCTAATTCAGAGCCTTTTATAGCTTTCTTTTCTTTAACTAGATTCCTTATTATTTCCTCTCTTCTTTCGTTAGCTGTCATTGCTCCACCTCAAAACTAGTTCTTATTATCACTTTCTCTTATTATATCTAGCAATTTATTATTACCAGAAAATTTATCATTATGATGAAATTCTATTGCTTCTAAAAATTCCTTATCATATTTATTATATTCTTTTAATAATGTTGCTCCCTTTTCTCCATGATTATAATAGATATCTATATTTTTTATATTATCTAATCTTCGTAACTTTCCATTAGTTATCTTATTTAAAATAACTAATATAGATTTTTCAAATATATTTAAACTATGTTCTCCTTTACCTATATCATGAAGTAATGAAATCTTCCCAATTATTTTATCATCTATTTTAATATTTTTTTCTTTTGATATATTTATTGCATCTTTACATACCCTTATACTATGATGCTTCTCATTATGTTTTAATTTATTAAATAATTCTTTTTCTTTAGAGTCTAAAAATTTATCTACATATTTATAATCTATTTCCTTAAAGTTAGACCCTATTGCCCATAAAAATTGTTTAACTCTATATAACATATATATTTCCTCTTTATGTTTGCTTTTAATTTAATAATAACATTAAATATTTACTAAATAAATATTTATATAACAAAAAAAGTTACGATATAAATCGTAACTTTTATGGTGGAGATAAAGAGATTCGAACTCTTGACCCCCTGCGTGCAAGGCAGGTGCTCTCCCAACTGAGCTATACCCCCGTA
>PPYF01384915.1_pt1 | contig 99135 bp, 143 predicted proteins | sample 1559871 | NCBI WGS metagenome assembly PPYF01 (sample SAMN08240021, study PRJNA423297) | Human gut metagenome, whole genome shotgun sequencing project.
TAAAGATTTAAATGAGCTCGCTGATGCATACAAATCTACATGGATGAAAGATCACACATCTATGTGGGAAGGGTTTTAGGCTGCTATGACTAAGGCGTTTGCCGCCACAAATGATATATTTGACGGCACAGGTAGATCTAAAGAGTAGATGGCTAGAGATTGGCTTGATAACTATAATAAGTAGCTATCCAATAGATTTGAAAAGGCTCATCAAGGAATGAGTTTGGATCAAAAAGAAATAGAAGCTAAACAATTTAAAGCTAAGCGTTAGCAAGACCTTAAAGATTATAAAGAAACTCTTGATGATTAGATGCGTAGGGCGTCTAAGTGGAAGAAGTTCTGGAACGTTAGTAAGCATGCTGAGAATCTGGCTAATATACATGCTAATGATGATCTTTTGACACCAGATTATTGGTTGTGGAATTTACCTCAACAGATGGGTTCTTCCTGGTCTTCGGATACTGGCAACATCGGTAATCTTATCAAAACTGTTGGTACCGTTGGTTCTTTTGCTTTAGGTGCAGCCGGACACGCAGGAGCTGGTTTTGCATTATATAATGCAGCTAACGCAGCAGCGCTCCCATTTGACTTGCAGGGTGCAGAAGATGAGAACTACGCTGAAATTGCCCAACGTTGGACATAGAACTATCAGTAGAATCTTAACAAATATGAAGCATAGGAAGCTTTTGGTAAAGCACAAGGTATTTCTGCGTCATATAAAGATTTACAAAAGCAATCTGTAAAGTTTGCAATGCAAAATGGTATGTCTAAGAAAGATGCTGAAGCTAGATATGATTTAAGTACTCAACAAGGTAAGGAAAAAGTTCTCAGTGATTACCTAATGGGTGTTACAAAGAGTAATGACCCACGTTTATCTAAAGCTAAGCTCGGCACAACAAAAGGTCTCGAATAGCAATTCATGATAGATAACGCCAGAACAATGGGTACAGAAATTGTGCAAAACGTCATATCATATGTATAGCCTGGTAACAGCCTTTCGAATCTATATAGGCAAGCCGTATATAAACTTCCAACAACTAAGCTTGGTGCTAAACTTGTTACAAGTAAAGCCGGTAGATTGGTAATAGGAACAGACTATGCTCTTGCTGGTTTAAATGGTGCTGTTGAAAGCAAATTTGCACAGGCTGGACAGTATATCAATTCTCTTACAAGTACAGCTGGTAAAACTGGAGCTAAGATAGGCTCTACAACAATGGATGTACTTGGAGGCGGAGTTCTTGGACATTATGTTGGTGCTGGTGTTGGCACCGCAGTAGGAGAAGCGGCAAGAGGTATTAGTGGACTTGCTAAAGAGGTAATGCCGCAAGCTCTTAAAGATGCCGGTGTTATGGCTGGTGAAGCCATTTCAAAAAAGGTTGAGGCTTTAGCTACGATGGTTGGCGCCAAAACACTAAAGAGAAAGCTGTTAAAGGCAGCGGTTAAAAACCCTAACACAATAACGGCTTTAAAGATGCTCAAGAAATATGGAATCAACACTGTTAGAAGTGGTATTATAGATAGGGCATCTGAGGGTAATGAAGAAATTGTACAGCAGTTGAACGCTAATGCTGCTGAAGAGTTCGCTAAGACATATGGATACGGATCAGCTGACTTACTTAGTCTTGCGTTCCAGGATATGGCTTACAGTAAAGAAGTGTCAGACTTCTATAAAGGCATGTTTGGTCTTGGCGAATCTGAGCTTTACAACGATATGGAGATGTTGTCAAACTGGCGAGGCGGTTTCGCTATGGGCGGCATGCATCCTATGGTAGCCATGAATATCTATCATGCTGTTAATGATATTAAAAATACTGTACAAGTAAAAGACGCTATAATGCATAGCGCTCTTCTCGATAGGGAACAAGGAAAGATGAATAGAGCTAGTAATGCTGTTATTTCAGACCAGATCTCTAAGGGAAGATATAATTAGTTGGCTACAGAAATATAGCAGCTCAGAGAGGCTGATTTGAAGCGAGAGAGGCCACGTTTTGGTGAACAATATTGGAATGACTTACAGTCTAATGTTGAACGTATTTCTGCTCTCGTAAACAACAAGCAGATTGAACAGCAATATCGTCTTAAAGGTATCAATAAAGGTACAGAACAATACAATGTAGCTATAGCTGATAGAGCTAATATCGAGCAATAGTTAACTGCTAATAGAAAAGCTTAGTAGGAAGCAGAAGTTAGACTTCAGTAGATTTACGGACAGTAGGGTTATCAAAATCAGGTAGAACAGGCTGTAAATAGACAAGAATAGTCAAGAGACCCTATGTTGGCTGCCATAAATGCAGCTATAGCAAAGACCAAGGCTATTGAGTCATACGTTAATAGGAAGGTAGAAGAGTACAAGAAATCCCTAGATACAGCAGCCTTACCGCAAGAAGAGGTAGAAAAATCTGTAGCAAAATATAAAGAGTCTATCAAAGATGAAGCAAACGAATATGGTGAAAGATTTGTAGAAAACTTTCAGAAAGAAGAACATGCTAGACACATAAATAACTTCTAGAGAGATTCTGAAGCTCATAATAGAATGAAGGCCTTACTTACACTTAAGGCTAAGATGAATTCTATTGATGACGTATTTAAGTTTGCTCACGATAAGCTTGGTTTAAAGACCGTTAGACCTGACGCTAAATTATTGTCGGCCAATATAGATAAATAGATTGCCCGTGCGAAGCAAAGCTTAGCTAAAGATTATAAGAATTTCGATGAGAAATCTACCGATGAATAGACCTTACAATTCTTAAATAACTTTAGCGAATCTGTTGGTTTTAATGATAATGAGATCCAGGAGCTTGAATAGGCTAGAGCTATGTACACGGCTAACGAATCATTACTTAACTCTACGTTGTCTATCCATACAGAAGGCGTTACGCGCGACGACAATGGAAATCTCGAATATAATCCAGACGAACTTAGGTATCAAAGAAAGCAGGCAGAGCTAAAGTAGAAACTTGGTGATAAATACAAGCCAGAAGAGCACACTAGAGCTGCTGCTAAAGATGGTTCTAAGAGTAAGCTTAATGAGCGTATCACAAAGATCATAGACGCAAATAAGCAGAACGAAAATATAGACTGGATGCTGTCTGATATATATTCTGGTGATGCGGTAACAAAGCTTACAGAGGATTACTAGAATGATATGCTTAAAGCTGCCTAGGATGACATAAAAGACATTAATTCTCAAGCTAAATAGGCTGTAGATCCAACAGAAACTTAGCAAAAGCATGTAGCTACTACAGAGGAATTATAGAAACATGCTGAAGAATATAAGCGTCGTAGAGATAAGGCTAGAGAGCATTATAGAAAGAAGCGTAAAGCTAGAAGAAATAAAGCAAGAGTATCATTCTTACTTGGATTTGATGAACTTGCAATGTAGTCGTTTGACGGCCTTATGGAAAACGCAAAGGTTGGTTTCTATAAGTTCGAATAGCTTTACAATGATATAAAAACTATTCTTCAAGAAGAGACTGGCTAGGATGGTGGTTCTTCGGTATTAGCTTTAGCAAAAGCTATGTACATTCGTCATTATCTTACATCTACACGTAAAGAAAAGGAGAACATGAACACTCCTATGGACGTGCAATCTTATGGAGCGCAAGTTGCTACTCATACTTCATAGAATGTTGCATTTGATGGATATAAAAAAGCTCTTGAGAAGCAATAGAAAAGAACACTGCTTAATAGTTTTCATGCTTCTATAGCTTATGATGACAATAACAACTTGAATGTATTTGTTAATCCGCAGGAAATAGACAGGCTTAAGTCTGAGGTTAATTACGAAGAAATATCAAGCAATATTATAAATCAAGACAAAGATGATATTATCGCATACCTTTTTAATAATAGCGAAAGGTTTAACAACGCAGATTTTACTGATATTGTAAACGAAATATTTAAGCAGACAAATAAGAATGAACTATTACAAGGGTTGGTTTATTATTTAACATCAATAGATGGATCTAGATTTAGATCGTAGTCTTTATATGACTCAGATGTTATAAGATCACTTGTTCAAGAGATAATGCTTGGAGTTAACACAGATGATTCTATATCTAATTTTGAAGGAATGGATGGAATTGGTACAGTTGTGGAATACATTTCTTCAATTCGTGATAGAATGTTAAATAGCGGAGAGTATAAAGTACTTGACACGGACATACCGGTATACGGATTTGACGCAGACGGAAATGGAATTTAGTCATAGGCAGATATAGTATTAGTTAGCAACGATGGATAGATAATGCTTATTGATGTAAAAAGCTCGTACTCTTCTTAGATGGAATAGAAAATGAAGTCTGGCACATTAGCTTATCATAGCGATAAAACTATGATGCAAAAAGAACAAGAGCATATGCGCGATATCAATATCGCTTTATATGATTTGTTTGGAGCTAATGTTTTAGGAACATATGTATTCCCATTTGTCATAGACAGGAAAAATAACTTTATTCAAGCTGATAAAATATTCCAGATAGAAACATTAGACTTTAATAAACCAGTAACGCCTTATTACAATAAATCTAATGAAGATATATCTAATGAAACTGTTAGGCCTTTACAGGATAAAGTAAACGATCTTATATCAGATTTACAAAGTGTGTATGATAGTATTACTGAAGCTGGTGGCGAACATAAAACTGTACCATCTTATAATATATTTAAAGAAGGCTCAAATAAGGACGAATTATTGCTTCAGATAAGAGATCTTCACTCAGCTATAGAATCTATCCAGAGCTTAAAAGAAGACGCTCAGATACGCTTAAATTAGCTCCTATAGCCTAAATAGCACGAGAATACTGTACCTGAATTCTACCTAGAAGATGCGTTTGATCACGTTATTGTAGATGAGCAATATTAGGCAGGCTTAGATACTGTACATGAGATTTGCAAAAAACTTGATACGCTGTTAAGCTCTATTACAAACCTCAATATTACAACAGCCGACGAACGAGCTTAGGTTAATGAACTTATCTATTCTATATATGACGCCTAGACGGCACTTGACCAATTCTATGGCAGTGATCAGTTTAAAGTTGGTGATACTCTTCCGGAGCAAAAACTCATAACGGCTGCTATTAATAAGCTTGTCAGCAATAGGATGATGTATGGAGATGCCGCAAACAAGGCTTTGCAAATGTGGTAGACTCAATTTGCATCTAATATTGGCAATCCTAGCTTTACTTATTTCAACAAGATTAAGTCATTTCTTGCTACATTTGATGGCGAATTTATGAACAGCCTTGTTGGTAATAAGAGTTTACAGAGATTCTGGAGTACGGTCATAAATAATTAGCTTAAATTCCTGGCTGATAATGCAAAGAACGTACAGAAGACTAATACGGCTCTTGATAATGCGCTTACTGATACTATTTATGATGCAGAGGACTTCATTAGAGAATATAACCAGAGATTCCCTGTAGATCCAAATGTTGATGATATACTTGATACAAACAGCGCATAGAGTATCAATATGATTGACAATCAATGGAGAGAGCTGTATAGTGACACTACCAAACATTTCCCTGCATTTAGAGCTAAACTTGACCCACATTACTTCTCTATAGCGCTTGATCCGCATTTGATTTACCCAGATGCTTCTGGAAAATCTGGTAATGCTGAGCTTGTATGGAGAAACAATGAAGTTCAACTTAAGCTTACAGATTCTAAAGGCAGAACAATCTTCATGACATTCGACCAGGGTAATGACGCTGGTCCTAGAGGGGTAGATCCAATATACTTTGCTAGAAAGAAGGCTGCAGACGCTGTATTTGTACAGAAAGTTAAATACATGCTTGACTTTATGAAAACGCATCCAGGATACCATATAAGCATGAAATTAAGCCGTTCTAAGGGCTCAATTAAGAATGGTAGTGAATTATAGCCTGTAAGCAAATTCTTGTTCGCAGGAACGCTTAATTAGCATGATTTGTACAATATTACATGTGACGTTGGTAACAGAATAGGTTTTCTTAAAGCTACACAAAATGTAAACACTGGAGATGTAACGAAGATGGTATATGGTGGTCCAGAATTATCAACTTTAATCAGTGGATTTGATCTTGAATATGTAAAACGTACAGCTATAACACAATCTGGTAATATAGTATACTTCTACGATACTGGTCAGACTGAGAAGGCAGTAGATAACAGATGTATTGGTACGCCGTTAATATAGCCTAAGTTTACATCTGGTCAAGGTGGTTAGGCCAATAAGATTGCAGACCTTATATGGTATAAATGTTATCAAGGTTTAAATGAATATCAAGGATACTCTATAGATGACTTGCTTAAGTAGGTTCTTTATATTAAGGCTGACAATAAAGTATTAAACGAGAAATATAACTCAATAGAAGGCCTTGTTACATTGGATCCGGCTAACAAGAGAGTTATTATAGGAAATGTTATTTACCCTACATAGAACCCTAGTGTAGATTATGCTAATATCTATAATGCGTTGTGTAATATGTATATGACAAAAGACGCTGCATTTGTTCAGTAGAACATGCAACAGTATATATAGTCATCACATAATAGTGTATTAGCTAAGCTTAATGCACAATATGCATCAGACCCTAATCTTGATAAAGTGGAACTCCCAAATGGTCTTACGTTTACAAGAGAAGACTTTACTCACGACGGTAAGGGTACAACTGGTCTTGGTTATATGTTGCGCAACGGTTACTTGATGTCATACGCAGCTAAGTTAGAGCCACCTACAGTATATGTAGACAATGTGGAGCTTGTACAAGATAATCCAGACGAAAGTGCTCAGCAAGTATCTAAAACAGTTTCTAAACAAGATATCCAATAGCAGCAAAAGTAGGCTGAAGACACATTTATGGCTTTGTTCTATGAACAAGATTTAAGTGAGTTTGATGGGCAGAAAGAAAAACCTTCGTTTGCCAACGCTGTTGATGAGTGGGTTAGAAAAACCACTGGCATTACACCTCAATGGGTAGAAAGCGAGAGATTATCTGACATAGCATATAAAAAGAATAGCGCGGTACTCGCTAAATGTACAGACGCTGTTATTTAGATGGCTAATTCAGTTCCTTACACTATTGGATTCCACGAAGGATTCCATAGAGCATTAGAACTACTTGTAGAGCCATCTATTAGAGAATAGATGTATTCTGCGTACAGAAAAGCTCATCCAGAAGCTGCTACAGAAAGAGATGTAGCTGAGGGATTGGCTGATTTGTTCGTCGATTATATGCTCGGCACAAAAGACGCTAACGCTATAAAGAAACAAGGCTGGATTAAGAGGAATATAAAGAAAGTAGCTAACAGATTAAGTATCTTATGGCATTATAGAAACAACGCTAAAGCGGTTCTTACGCTATTTAATGACATTAAATCTGGAAAATATGCAGATAAACAAGTAAGCAAAGAACAGTAGAATAGGTTTAAAAGACTGTTTGGCGAAGACTTGCATTATGAAATAAATGGACGCAAGTTCGATCATATAGGCTCTGCTGCTGAGAAAGAACATATGGCTAGAGCCCTTGGATACATTATAGTAAAGTCTGCCAAAGATGCTACTGATATATATGATGCAGTACACAACTCTTCGGAGCTTCCTATTAAATATATACCAATGAGGGTTATAAACAATCTTATTGGTGAGCCTGGTTCTGTTAAGCCTGTTCTGAATGGATAGTACATGTCTATGGATTCGGTTACTCCTACATAGCAAGCATTCAGAGAAGTATTTTACGCAGAATTAAATGATAAAGGTGATGTTGTATTTCCTAACTTCTCAGCTATATCGAAAGAGGTACAGAAGTATCTTACTGAAATAATGGATGCTTATGACGGTAAATATCAGCATGATGACGATTCTGAGACAAGCGACCAGGAAGAGAATGATTATGGAAAGTCTATTGAAAGATACGATAAATCTGCATTTGAGTTCAATAAGCTTGATTCTGTAAGTAAACCAGTGAAGATGTTCTTTGCTACGATACCTTATTACAAGTTTGATGACAATGGTAAACTTACACTTGATACATCTAAGAACATATATGGTATTCCTACATTTATGCCTATTAAGTAGGTATTTAATGTAATTGTTAGCAAATTGCATGACGTTAAAACGCCTTTAGACTTATTAAATAGACTGCAGGAGTTATCTACATAGAACCCTATGTATATGGCAATCTATTAGAAGTATAATGATCTATACAATTCTATCTATACATTCAATGGCGATAATTAGCTTGAAAAGATAGACTTTGATAAAGAAGCGTTTATGATACAAATCTTTACAGCTATCAAGGGTCATGAGCATAACTTTATTATTGGTAGGTCTATCCGCAATAAGAACGGAGGTGTTGAAGTTAAAATATCTGATGCAAACTTTGATAGAGACGCAAGAATGTACCCTAAGCTTTGGAATTCATTCTTATCTTCTGGTCAGTCTGGCTTATTGCAGAGATCGGTTGGGCAGAACGGACAATTACTTCTTTCTACAAAGTATAACACAAAGAATACTTAGGTAGATATGCCTACAACTGTGGCAAGAAACGCGTTTAGATTTATATCTCAGTTCTTCTCTGATTTGCAGTCGTAGATACTGAATGATTCTGCTAGCGAATTTAAGATAAACGGAAGAATTAGAAGCGCAGCATCTAATAGCGATATCGAAGTACTTAAGGATGATATATGTAAAGAATTTAATATGCTTGGTATAAACTTTACCAAAGAAATGCTTGATCATATGTTATCAACAAAATATAACGGCGTTGGCAGGCAGGCTCTTAAGAAGTGGATTGTTTCCACAGGTGTATCTAATATTAGTAGCTTTGTTGATGCTGTTGGCAAGGTTGTACAAACTAATGGCTATACAACATAGAAGGCTGTAGACGAGATATTTAAGACTGGTTTTGTTAGCGAATTAGGTAACTGGGCTGGAGCTTATATGAAGATTACCACAGATAAGATGTCTAATGGAATGGATGGAACTAAGCTGTATAATGAATCTCAAAACAACAGTATTAGCAATACTACTGAGAACCTTAATAGTCACGATAAAAATAATATGGTAGTAAAGACTATTTTGTAGTCTAGCTATAACATTATGAATAATAATGGTGTAAATATGGGTTCTATTGTTGCTAAGCAGTTGTAGAACGGAGAAGATTTCAATATTAGTATTTACACTCCTATTGGCTTTAAGTCCGATAACCGCGGTGATAACGGTTCTAAATATAGTAATCTTGCTGAAGCTGAAGATTACATCAATAAGTTCGCTATGCTTCAGAATGGGTATTGTATATTTCCAACACTTGCCGATAAAGGTACATATATGGTTCTTGGTGGTATAAATATACCAGGAATGGAGTTTGGATAGTCAGATAATGGTGCTTATACTGTATCTGGTGCTCCGAAGATGGTATTCTTAGATAGTACGCATTATTACTTGCAGCCTAATCAATCTGTATTAAACCAGTTTATCGACTACGCTTATACAGAACGTGAAGCTATTCTTGATTGTAGAGAACAACTTGGCTTACCTGTAGATAATCCTAAAGGTTTACCTGTACTTAATGATGAAGATAAGATAATGAATTATCACATCGGTAAGAAAGGAAAGTAGCCTGGTGGTATTCAGTTTAAATCACTTACAACACTTAGAGTGTATGAAGACGGATAGATTAAACGTTACGAAATAAGCAAGATGTCTCCTGACGAATAGCTTAAAACTCTTAATGAGCAATTTTTCGATAAATCTAGAGAAGAGCAAGAACAGATAATGTCACTAACTCTTCAAGAGCAGTATGAAAACGAAGTAGATAAAGCTGTTAGTCTTGGTATTGTCTCAAAGGATGAAAAGCTTGGTTATCTTGGGCTTAATAACATTAACCTTAATTAGAGCCAAATAGACGCCGTAGAACGCACTTTATACGCTCAGATGTATAAAGATCTCACAGAGAAAGGAATAACGCCTAATACGCAAAATTTGCAGCGTACAGCACATAGTATGGCTATTACTGCTATCTTGCAAGATGCAACGAATAGAGCTATTATTTCATCTGAGGAAAGTTTGAGATTATACATCGGTAATCCTGGATTCTTTAAGAATGTAGAAGATATTCAGAAACGTATCGGTGGTCTTGTATCTACTGGCGACGACAACGTTCCATCTTTACCAAATTATGACGGATCAGATGGAGAACTTTATAGATGCGCCGAAATATCAGACTACGAGGTAGCTTCAAATGCTGATATTATGAGTGAACTGCAAGAGAAGATGCGTGATGGTGAACTTAGAGAAATCTATGGAAACCGTTACGGATTTAAAGGTGTTGATGATTTAGATATCGGCGCAGTAAGAGCTAGACTTGTAGATGACTTTGGTGAAGATGCTGTTAAGAAAATAGAAACAAGAGCTAATAACTTCTATGAAGCATATACTGGCGGTATAAATGTAGCTGATGGTGCATCTTATATTACTGCTGATATGTGCAAGAGAATGCTTAGGGCTAGAGGGGCGTTAACAAACGACGTAGCTAAGGCTATTAATATTCTCGAAAGTTCTAATAAATACTCTTGGATGGATCAGAAAGACGCATATAAGCTCATCTATGACAAAGTAAATCTTGTTACTACTAAGTATACTGCATACGGATTTAGAGACCATACAACAAACGGCAAGAAAGTTTCCAACTTATCTGTACCATACTATAATAAGTTTGCGTTGTTCCCAATATTTGATTGTATAGCTACTGGTAAACTTAAGAATGTGTACGACAAGATGAAGGAAAATAAAGTTGACAATCTTCTTATGACGTCTGCTGTAAAAGTTGGCTTACAAGGTCATTCTGAGTTCGATGGCGAGACTATTAGTAAGCCTTTGAATGTTTATACACAGAGACTTTCTGCACTCCGTAGACAGCTTAATACAGACCCAGAGGAAGGCGATGTTGTAGCAGCTGGTACACAGATGATTAAGGTTTGTTTATCTAGTTTGCGACTCGATAGAACGTATGGCGACATGACTGGCGAATAGCTTAGAGACAAGCTTATGGGTTCTATTAACAAACTTTCTAAACTTGGCGTAGATAAGTTTAAAGACAGATTCTATTCTAATGGTATTATAGACCAAAAGAAGCTTAGCGAATATCTTATAGAACAACTTGGTACAAGAAATGCTAATAAGAACCTCATAGACGCTCTTACATATAATCCACAGACTGGCTCAATGAATGCACCTATTGCATCTACTGCTGATGCTAGCTGGATGGAGTCTATGCTTATATCTGCGGCTAATAAGGATATTATTGACATCATGACTCCTGGTAGTTCATTTATTTAGAGATCCGTATTTGCTATCGAAGGAAAGAATGGAGAAGGCGGTATACAAGGATAGGAGATCTATAATGGTAAAAGATTGTAGATGATAAACGAAGAAGGCTCTATGGATGCTGTAATATCTATTGATTACTTCTAGGATATACTTCCAAAGAACTTGTCTTACAACGAAGCTAGACAATGGCTTTTAGATCACAATATAATTGGAGAAAAGGCTACGTCTAATACTATCGGCTATCGTATTCCTACACAGGCTCAGTCATCTATACATGCTTTACGTTTTGTAGATGTTGTACCTGCTGTTAAATCTACAGTAATACTTCCAACAGAGTTTACCAAGATAACTGGTTCCGATTTCGATATAGACCACCTTTATTTAGCACGTTACAATGTTAACAAAGATGGTAAATATGAATTTGACCCAGAAAGTGCAGAAGGATTGTAGAATAGCATTATAGAAAGTATTCTTACAGTACTTAAGGACAAAAAATCACTTAACATCTTGTATAAGTCTATTGATAATGATACTGAACTTGTAACAAGCATAGCTGACGAAATTCCAGAACAAGGTAATACAAAGAGTGTAGCATACAACTTTGGCACATTACACGAATAGGTTACTCGTAAGAACGACTACATTACAGGTAAGACTGGTATTGGTCCATTTGCATTGAATGTAACAAACCATATTCTTACAACATTGTATGGTGTTAAATTTAAAGAGTCTAGCTTTACAAATATAACAGGCATTACTGGTTTTGATTAGATTCTAGACGAAGATAACAATTAGATTTCATCTTGGCTGTCAGCGTTTATTAATGCACACGTAGATATTGTGAAAGATCCATATATTTCTAAGCTTAATGTAAATGGGTTTACGTATAACATGATCAACTTACTTGCTAGAAACGGTAAAGGAAAACAAGGACTTTACTTCTTGTGTTAGCCTATAATTAGAGAAATGGCTAAAGCCGACATAGATGCTAAATCTCAGTTTACTAGAGATCCTAAGATATTTAGATCAGCGTTTGAAATGAGAGACAAGAGGCTTGCAGAGATATTTCCAAGTATAACAGGAAAGTCTATAGACGATTATTATATAAAAGGAGCAACGGAACCTAATAGTTCTAAAGGAGAGCCTGCTAGAAGAGCATAGATAGTAAACTCCGTACTTAACAATATGGATATGCTTTAGAAGATTGCTAAGAATCCAGACTTAGTCTACGCTTAGACTGAAGAAGGAGAAAGAGCTAGAGCTTTCTAGGTTAATTGCTACATAGCATGGAAGTGTCTTGAAAAGTATTCTAATGCATTAAATAGTTTGGTGCAGTATACTAAGATCGATACTCGTAAGCAAGGTAAGAATTTCCTTGAAATGCAAGCTTATCTTAGAGGTTATGAGAATCTTACAAACCCAGAAACTGATTAGCTGTTTGATATGGATTCTATCAACAACCTTATACATGGTACTTGGATTGAGCAAAAAACAAGAGATGCTATTCAAGAGCCTATGAGAGTTATGGCAGGACAATCATTCTAGGGTACACCTTAGTTTATGGAGCAGCTTATCAATTTGTCCGATGATTTTAAGTACAAGACAAACGACAGGGAGTCCGATTTACTTAAAAATGCTAAGACCATGAAGAAAATATCGTAGGCTGCTAGTAGTTAGATTAAGGCTAGATACGCTGTTAGATTAGCTAAATCTTTAGGCATTGATGTTAAGGGTTTGTTCGATGGTAATGCTACAATATTTGATAGACTTAACTCTATATAGGCTTGTATACAGAGAGATGCATACGGCTTAGGTAGATTAAAGGATAATTACCTGTTATCACATCTAGCTCCATATATTTAGGATTAGGATGTTTTCGTAAACGGAAAACCTACCAATAAGCCTAAGTTTATAAGCGTTATCAATAGTATGGATGAAAGTAAAATGTCTGCCGATATGTTTATAGAGTCCTGGGAAGAGCTCCTTAATGACCCTTAGGCTAATGTTAGAAGATTTGCAAACGACCTTGTATTGTACGCCATGCTTACATCTGGTGATACAAAAGGCTTTAACAAAATAGCTAAATACATTCCTATGAGTTGGCTTGAAGCTAGACATGATGAGAGTACTGCACCATTCTCTGATTATATTAGAGAACAACTTGAAGCTCCGGAAATTGATCACGATCTTATAGCTTAGAACAACTATATGGATAGCGATTTAGTTAGTAGGGCTACATTTAAAGACTATTACTATGCATGGAACGCACAATATTCTCCTGCTGTAATAATAAGTAAAGATTCCTATGAAAACGATGCATTGTATGTGTCTGTACGAAATGAGGGCGCCATATATAGCGATCCGACGTCTTATACTTTATACAAAAAGGTTGGAGAAACCATGATAAATGGATTTGAACGTGCAGTGTACGCACTTTTGCCAAAGAGGGGATGGTCAGATAGAGATGGTCTTAATATATATGAAGCTGGAGATATTAATCTTAATGTAAATGGTATTCCTATGAGTCAAGATATAATAGAATAGCAGTTGAATAAATTGATGCAATATCTTAAGTATATGAAACCTAATATTACAGACGAGTAGAGAAACAACTGGATGACATGGTTTAATCAGATGTATTATAATCCTTCCGCAGAATATCCTACAATATCCCAAGCTGTAGAGCAACAAAGTACACAAAGTGTTAGTAATATTAATCTTGATGGTAAAGGCCCTTCTGGATAGACTGTATATATAAGCAAACAGTTATTCTATAAAAATTAGCCTCAGCAACATCCAAATGTACAGTACGTATTTACAGATAATGCTTAGGCTTATGCTAAGGCGCAAGGTTTATCTATGCAGGGCTTCGCTAATTAGAACCCAGTATTAAATGTAAGTTCTGGTGCCACTGGTACAAATCAAGCTTGCATTAGAACTAGTAGCGATGGAAAGATTACACCTAATGCGTTTGGCCTTGTAGTAAAGGCTAATCAGCAAGACGCTTCTGGTAAATGGTTGTCAAAAGATGGCTGCTTCTAGGATAACCAAGGTGATATAATGGCATTTAAATCATGGGTTAACCATATGCTTGCAAGAATAGATAACAGCAAACCAATTGTATTCCCATCCGCTATAGCTCTTGGTAAAGCAGCATTACCTAGAGAGGCTGCAGAATGGCTTGGTTTACAATTACTTTCTAGATTTAACATAAAATCAACAGTTTAGGAAAATACAAGAGCTGGTTATACTGGCTACGGATTGTCTATAGAGGGCGTTGTAGATGATAATTACGCTAATACGCTAATTAAAGAAGAACAGCAGAAGCAGGCTTTAGCATAGATTAATCTTACTAAAGAAGATATAGAAGAAGCTGAAAGAATTAGAAAACATTGCAAAGGAGGTAAATAATGAAAGAAATATGTCCTAATTTACATAATAAACAAGTAGCCAAGGAATTTGGCGAATTAAAAGATTTGTTCGGCGAGGATACTGCGTATTTACTCTGGAGCAAAAATAATGGATATAGTATAGATAAGGCGCCAAATGGCGCCGACTCTATATTATTTGGAGAGTTGCTGAACGTTACTAATGGAAATAGAACATAGGCTCTTATATTAAAAGCTAAAGTTTATTCAAACGAATTCTTTGATTGGTTCGGTGACTGGACGTCTGATAACAAAGAAAATGTATCAAAAGTAGTTGATAGTAATGGCGAACCAGTATATGAATGCATTGATAACTCTCAAGTAAAATCTATATTTAATAATGGACAATTTGCTAATCCTGATGATATGTACGCATCTCCTCAAGGAGAATCAAATATGGGAGCATCTTCTAGATTGTCCAATATTCCCAGCAAAGGAGATATATCTATATTGTAGCAGTATTTAAAATCACACAGAAATGGAGTGTCTAGTACAGCTTTAAAACTCGTTATGGCTGCCGTAAATAGATACTTCGATGACAAATAGACTGGAATTACATATGAAATAGTAGACAATCTTCCTGTGGGTGAAGCTGCACATTATGATAGATCCGATAAGGTTATTCGTATAAACAAAAATGCTAGATTTAGAAACGAAAGTAAGTCGCAGACTCCTGAAGTGTAGACAATTGTTCATGAAATGCTACATGCTGTAACAGAACATGCCATACATAATGATTCTAGAATAAGAAAATCATTTACAGATCTCTACTAGAAAACAAAGAAAACTCTTGGAAAAGATGCGTAGGATTATGGTTTGAGCGATGTGTATGAATTTGTAGCAGAATTGAGTAATGCGCAATTTGTAGAAAAATTAAAGTCTATACAATATAATCGTAAACAAACATTATTTGAAAAGATTAAACAGGCTATAAAGAAAATATATTCTTAGATATTTACAAGTTATAAAGACTTTATTGGTTCAGATAATGTGTACGAAGCAGCTGTTAATGATTTGTTTACAGTTATGTCTCACAACGAATAGAAAGAAGACAATATAACTGATAAAGAAGCTAAAGATAGATTGGCTTCAATACAAGCTTCTGAAGATAAGGTTAATCAGATACATCATAGAATAACTGAGCTTTTCCAGGGATTGTACAAGGATTATAAAAAATAGCTTAATAAGGGCGCTAATAGACAGCGTAGAGAAGACTAGATATGGTCTACAATATAGGAACTTAAGTCACAAGAAAAGAAAGAGTCTTCAAGAATAGCTATACAATCTGCTTTAAAGACCATTGGTGTATTTGCGCGCGATCCTATTGACAATACTATTTTGCAGGCTCGTAGAGATACCATTTTAGGCTTCTTGCAGGAATGTTAGAAGAATAATTTCGATAGTCTTACAGCTGAATAGATACATGATATGAAGTCTAATATTATAGACTTCTATAATGATCTTGTCAAAACATTGTCTGATAACTAGATGGATCTCGATGCTAGAGACCAAGCTGATGTAGATACACTTAATGCTACAGTAAGATAGATCAATCAATTATGGAAAGATGCTGCACAAATTGTAGCAGATAAAATAGTTGATGAAAATGTGGATAAGTATATTAACGAGTCTGAAGAAGAGAGAAACAAAATAAAGGCGGTAGCTAAAGACTGGCTTCATAAGAATGATATGTATGGAGACGAGTCTAAACTTACATTATTCTTTAATTACTCTAGATAGAACAGTCCAATTATTCGTCAAGCATTCTAGATGATACAAGACGCAGATCAATAGACTAGAAAAGAATCTCTTCCTATTATGTAGCAGATAGCAAAAGCTTTTGATAAAGCTAATTCTATCATAGATGATCTTACTCCAGGAAACTGGTAGACAATGTTGATGGAGAGATATACAGACGGTCCTAAGAAAGGAGAGTTTACAGGCTTGTTTAGATCTGCTGTTAATAGAGGTTAGTTTAAGCAAGACTAGGAAAACTTCAAAGAGAAGCTTAATAAAGAATGGCAAGACAAATATGGTTACTTCTACTATAAGGATCCTATTACAGGTGAAACTTTAAGAAGTGATACAGAGTCATCCGTAGAAGAAGAACAGTGGATTGGAGACTAGGAACCAAACTATGTAACATATCAAAGAAGGTACGAAGAATGGTTATGTGATCACGCACACAGAAGGTATTCTAAGACATACTTTATGGAACGCCTTAGTAAACCTTATGATCCAAAGACTAGAACTGGTCATGGTTTATCTCCAAGAACGCTTTCTAGGCAGCAGTATATACAAGACCAACTTAACTATCTATTATAGAAATGTTCAGATAAGTAGACTGGTTTATCATATCCAGAAAAACTTAATCCGCATGATTATCAGAAACTGTAGATGTGGAAGGATGCCTTACAAGACCTAGGTAATCCGTTTGATCAAGAAGGTAATCTCAAAGAAGGTGATGAGTTGCAAACCGCCCTTGAGATACAGTCTTGGAATAACTGGCTAGCTAAACAAACAGACTATTCTACAGATTTTGAGGAGTTTGATAAAGAGTATTAGAATATAGTAGATTAGATTAAAGCTGGAGAAAAGACTACGCAGGATCTATATAAGTTTATTGATGCTAATTCAGAATATGGTATAAACCCAGAATATCTCGAATATATTTTTGGTAAAAATAAGTCTGCTAAAGAAAGTCTGTAGAGAATGTTCTAGAACTCAATGAAGAGGCTTATTAAAACAAAGAATGGCTTCGTTAAAGATTTTAGTAACGTAATATTCTCTGAACAGCCTGATGGTACAGTAAAGATACCAGATATGTGGTTCTATTCAAGATCCGCTGATATTAAAAATAATGAAGAGAATAATGCTACTGGTATAGACCCAGAAAAATTTAGAGATGCTTTTGATATTAGAGAGGTTCCTTATACAGACCCATCTGGAATGCAACTAGCTAAAGATGGTGTAACAAAGTTTGATCCACGAAATAATCCAAATGGCGTAGAACCTATGTCGTGGTTTGAATATATACTTAAACAGTACACAGATGCAGCTCTTGATGGCAGAATGCCTAGATATGTATCTCTTGATGGTAAAATAGCAATAGACTTCTCTACACTTGGTGGTAATCGGTAGTCGGTAGAGAGATGGATAGCTGAGAATATTCTTATGTATACAAAAACGTGGGAAGGTAAGGATGGTTCTATGGAATCAAAGCAAGTACCTCTTACAATATTCTCTCAGATAATTCCAAAGAGGGCTACATTTGGCAATAATTAGCCTACATCTAGATATATACCTAAAGGTCGTTTTACAACAAAGAAAGGATCATCTACATCTTCTATATACGACGATAAGTTTTATGATGGTGACAGAAGTGGTTTATAGCCAGACTTTGATAAGTATGGAGATAAGGACTTTGTTAAGTTTATATAGAAGGGTGATGCTAGAGCTTAGTATTACAATCTTCTTGTACAAACTATGGAATAGCAATGGGATAAGCTTGGACTAGATCCATCGTATAATAGATTTAAACTTCCGTAGATGGAAGGAACGTCTAGTATGAAGAGATATAGAGCCTTGGGTAGCCATAAAAAGTTCGTTAAGAACAAACTTCAAAATGCAACTGGCGCTACGTCTGATGATACAAGCATGCGAGATGAAGGCGATTTTGTACAGCGTAATGGTAAATGGGTTCTCAAAACTGCTCCAACACGTTTTATAAACGAAATGGAAGATCCTTCTATGATTAGTTCGGATTTAGCTTACACTGTTGGCATGTTTGTAAATATGGCTAACAATTTTGTAAACAAATCTAAAGTACAAGCTAAACTTGAGACATTGGGTTATAACCTGTCTGACGAAACAAGAGATTCAGAACATCAAGGAACTGGCACTAGACAGCAAGAGCGATATGCTAAGATGTTAAAACAATTGTTTTATGAGTCTAGAGAAACGAACGATAATCCTGGAGAAAAACCTTCAAAGAAAGCTATCGCGGCGGCAAAGCTTATAAATAAGACAAGAGGTGTTTCTGCTTATCTCATGCTTGCCGCAAACATTCCATCAATGTTTGTAGGTGTATGGGACTCTTTTACACAAATGCCTGCACAAGCTGCTAGAAACGATCAATTTGGTTTTAGAGACCTTATGAAAGCGTACCTTTATACAGGATTTGACCTTATGAAGGCTTTAGCTAACATTGGTAACCCTATAGCTAATTGTAAAGCTGTAGCTATGATGTAGAAAGACGGTCTAGTTAGGACAAACGATGAGACATTTAAAGATACTTATCGTAACAGAATCACAAAGGCTTTAAAGCAATCCGCTACAGGTGGATATACAATGGGTGATTATATGATGAATATGCTCGCACAAAGAGCTACATATAATGCAAAGAAATATTATCCTGGAAATTCTGTTGTTAAAGAAGGTTTTTATACGAAGACCGAGTTTGATAGACTAATGGTAAATAGTGGTCTTACATAGAAAGAGGTTAATAGAGACTGGAAAGATAACCATGGAGAATCTATGTGGAACGCGTACTATTTTGATCATGGTATAGCAAAGATTAAACCTTCATACACTAATGCTTAGGTGTAGGATAGTAAGCTATCTGCTACCATATAGCAAACCATGGCATTACTTAATGGTAACTCACCAAAGAACGACCAATCGGCTGTTAGTAACAACGTCTTGCATAAATTCTTCTTCTTGATGCGTAATTTCTTTATACGTAGAGCAGAACACTGGTTTTCAGGATATACTCCAGATAACGTTGTAAGAGAGATCGAATAGGTAAAAGAAACTGTATAGAGAGGTGGTACTACGACTATTAAAACTAAAACTATTCGTAAACCTCTAACAAACGAGTAGAAAGCACAGAGATGCATGTACGACTATAGTACAGGTGAAGCCAATCCGGCGGTACTCGTAAATCTTATGAGGGGAGCACACACACAGCTTAAATGGTTTAATCAATAGATGTTTAATCGTCAAGCTACTATTACTGATCCAGTTAAGTTTAATAAAAACGAAGTAAAATCTCTTAGAGAATTTTTAACATGGGGTCTTTGTCTTGCATTACTTTCTGTAGGATGGATGGCGTTTCATAGATATGTATAGGAAGAGACAAAGGATCTAAAGCCTAAGACCTATGAAGATTCTTTACCTACAATAAAGAACTTCATAGACTAGAAAGTTTATCTTAGACTTATAGACCAATGTATGTTTAGAACTATTGACTCACAATTCTAGCTGTATAATGTTTATCAGTTTGTAGATATGGTTAAATCTGCCACAACCGTAACATCTGCTGTAGAAAAATTTACAGAAATTCCTACTGCTCTTGCTGATGCAGCCGGATTAACCGGAAATAATCCAACTGACATTATTTCGTCTGACTCGAAGTACAAGTATTTTCCACGTTGGCAAAGATCTTTAATGACAGCTTCTGGGGTCCTAAACAATATACAAACATGGGGTTCCAGCAGAGGTAATGACAAGGTTGGTAGATGGTATTTCGATAATACAGTAACAGGAACCGTGTTTAAGATGGGTGGATACACATGGAAAGGAGGCGAGGAAAAGAAGCCTAGTTCAGGCAATATGTTTAAAATGGCTCCAATGCAGCCTATGCCAAAAATGGCTCCAATGGCACCAATGCCTGGGTTTTAAACGCGTACTAAGACATTTCACATAAACTAATCCAAACAAAATAGGGGAGCAATACCGATAAGGTACTGTTCCCCTTTGTTGTTATATAAGGTTTTCTAAAAAGAGTGGAGCCTCGTCTGCTAACGGCATAGCGTAATCCGTTTCTACAGACAAGGTGCTATTACATAGCAATAATCTTCCTATATCTGAAGTAAGACCCCAAAACTGCAAAATTCGAGCCCTTTCTTCTAGCGTTGGAGAGATTACTCCATCTTTCATCTTATATGTTGATGGCGTCATACTAAGCTTATATACCATGTATGGCATATTATTGCACCGTTTAGTATAAACGCCTTTTAAACTAGGTGATTTAACAAAACGTCGTGCTCTATCTATAGATAAAGCATTCCGTACATCGTCATTAACAACGAAGTAGATACTACGATAATCCCCTGGATTGTCAGGGTCATATGTATAGATATCTACAAACCCTGATTTTTCAGAGAAGTCATCTAGCTTAATATCGTTCATAATCAAAGGTATTACTACCTTTGCAAATTTACTCATAGGCTTAAGGTTTCACTACCGTCTCCATTATAATATTCATAGCTATGGTCCCAGTTTTCTGTTCCCAAATGCCATAAATACACTTTCATGAAATCATGTATTGCTATTTCCCTAGAATTAATCTGAATTGAATCTAATCCGAAAACTCTTATTTCATTACTGCCTGTTGTATCAATAGCAATAATATAAAACTCAAATCTCCATTTGTCAAATTCATCAGTCATTTTTAATACGTTTTCAAAATACCAATATACTGCATCTTGATAAAAACATAATTGCCTACAGTAGTCAAATTCTTTCATACTGTCTTCAAAATGCCATAACTTAGCTGTAGTTTTGATATCCATAATTGTACACGTTCTTGTATCAAAGTCAAATGTACAACTATCAAGCAACGATTTACATGCAATAGGAGTATATGCTCCATGATTCAATTCGTCTTCAGCCCAGTAGTCCCAGTTTATCTGAAACTCATGGTACACGTGCATATTACTATAATCGCCAGCCTTTCGTAATAATTGTTTTGCTAGCTTATGTTCCTCAACATTATGCTGAATCTTCATAAGCTGGTCTAAGTCATACTGAGATATAAGTATTTTCTTAGACTTGATAGCTTCGATATAATCCTTATACTCTACACTTATTTTAAGCGCTTCTGAGAGGATTTTATCTTCACTCTTGCCAACTATACTATAAGACTTGCGATAAGCCTCTGAGAGCTGTTTATTTAGCTCTATTTCAACGGTATTTATTAAGTTTTCACAGAACTTTTGTGCTTGCGCACTTTTAGGCTTGTCTCCATTGAACAGAACGTAATCATTCCAGAATTGATCTGGTTGAAGCAGAAATTCATGTATCATGGTTCCTTTACGTAACTGTGGCAAATCTAAGCCTTTCTCTTTACCATCCAGCATATTACGAAAATAGGCCGGCCCTTTATTCAAGAACCAGCCTATCGCACTATTACTAATGCGTGTATTATCTTCGTAGTATGGAATGTCGTATTCCGGTATTTTGTACTCTGGTGTAATCATTAACAACCTGAAGCAAGAACGTCATCAAATTTCTCTTTAAGGCACTTTGCATTAGCCTTCTTTCTTGGATGAGGCTTTATAGAGCCCTTAGATGAAAGGTTCATGTCCTCAAATAACTCCTCGTATGTAACAGTAGGATAATCGTTAGCTTCCTTTACAAAAGATGCTATATTATCAAAACTGCATACTTCAAAGTTATCCTTGATAAAGTCTGTTAAAGATTTAACTTCTTTCTTGTCGTTAAGTTTATCGTTCAATACCTCCATTATAAGAGATGGAGACATCTCATCAAACTCACGCCAATAGCGGATACGAGAACAACGGTCTATCAGGTATTCTGATATCTCATCATCATCGTTACATGTAAACAAAATCATATGCTTACCCTTGGTATCGGAGCCATCTAATACCTGCAACAATACAGAATCATCGTAATCCGCAAGAACTTTATCAAGTTCGTCGAACAAGAAACAAACGCTTGTGTCACCAAGCTTTTCTACAAGATTTCTAAGGATATACGGACGTATGTTTTTGTCTATATTTATAATTGGAAGACCGCTCTTATTGGCAATTACCTTAGCCATCACAGTCTTTCCAGAACCCTTTAATCCTGCAAGCATCACACCAGTAAATCCGCTTTCAGACAGATTATAGCTATTAATAACCTTATCTATAAAGCGTTCGTCACGCTGTGTACAATATACCTTAGAAGGTAAAGATAAGCCGCTAGTCTCTTCGAGTGAGATTGCGTCAGTATAACGGTCTACACTAATATTATAAACCATCCCTGGAGTCAAATCACACTCAAGACCTTCTGTGTTAAACTTAAAGTTTATGCTCTTACCTACTTTCAAAAATTTCTTTTCCATATTTACTGATATTATAATACTCAAATATTGGTTTTTATCTTTTCTATCATCTCGTCTACCTGACTTTGGTTACGTACGAGATAACATTTCATTTTACTTCGATGTCGCTTAAGATAATGCTTAAACAGTTTCCATCTAAGAGGGAATGAATCTCCCATAAGGCCTTTACATTCTACTACAAACCCATTTCCTATGAAGTCAGGTAGATATGTTAGAGGCCTTATTTTTTCTCCTAAATACTCGAATTTGTCCAGTAATACGAAATGCTTTGGCTCATATTTAACTGGTATTCCAGCTTTCATAAAAGCTTCATAAGTATAGCATTCGAGCTTACTCTTAAAACTGAGACCATACTTATCGACTTTTGTCGCATTTCGTACTCTGCCTTTGGATTTCTTTTTAGATTTCTTGCCTATCATAATAAAAATTCTTTCCCCTTATCTTGGATACAGAAGTTTTATCAAAATAGACAATTTCGCCATCAGTTACTTTTTGTTCACCTCCATTATGGACACACGCGCATATACATCCATCTTCACTATAACTATCCCAGATAGTCATCTGCAATTTGTTTGGAAGATAAACACGCATAAATCCACCTTTGTCAAGATGAATTTTCTTAGTCAGCTTCTTTGTAAGCCATTTATGCAATAGAGGAGACATTATTGCACCTCCCAGCACACCTAATAGGCATCCTATTACTACATCAATCATATTTCTGTAACGTTTTTGTTAACCAGTCTTTCATGGTGCTAAATCCGTTGTCACGAACAGCATCTGATAGATCTTTGGCTTTAAATTTCTTATTAATGAAAAAAGCATCTAGTTTGTATTGCTTACTATATTGTCTAGCCTTAAGCATACCAGTTTGATCTCTATCATACAGTATAACTATATGTTTCCATTTGGAACGCAGAGACCTGAGTATGTCTTCAGGTATAAATACAGTTTCACTAGCAGCAGCTATTGCATTAAAACCCATCTCGTAGCAACACATCACATCTTTCAGTGACTTTGTTATTATGAGTAGGTCGCCTCCTTCCTTAGGCAATTCGGATAATCCCTGTACGTGCCGATTCGTCAGATTGGTACGCCATTTAGTAAACTTGGAAGCAAGTGGACGATAAATCTTAAACTTATCATATACTTTATATGCATACATAGGACTATTCTCTTTGTAGATACTTCGGACGATACTATTACAAAGAAAGTATTTAATGCTGAATACATTGAACTTTTTTAGGGTGTCAATATGTATTCCGAACTGTTTCCAGTACTGTTTATCTACATTGGTAAACGGCTGTCGAACTATTCCGATATCGGTATCTCCTTTCGGCTTATCGTACGTATTTGTCCTTACGATTGTATTAGGATTTATTCTGCGTACGATTCTCAATAATTCTCGTTCAAGCTCTTCTCTAGTCGTTATACCTTTGTATTCTTTTAGGAACTTTAGAGAGTTTCCGCATTCTCCAGTTCCAAGGTCTTTCCACAATAGTCCTCCTGTTTTGGAATGAAATATTCCAAATGAAGGATTCTTGTCTCCAGATCTTAAAGGACTATTCATAAGTTTTCCAACTTTGAACTGTCCTAAACAATACGTATAGATGTCTAAATCATTCACTTTGTCCAAGATGTCTCTCAAGGACATAGTAATTGCTGTTCTAGTACTATACATAACTTATAAGTTAGTGGAAAGTATCGGATTCGAACCGATAAGCAGGGTAGTGTTTCTTTTAAGCTTGCACACATTCCAATCTATCAATGCCCTTGTTTTACCATTAGACTAACTTCCCTAAAAATGAGCAGTTTAATGACATGCTCAGGTCTACGTTGACGGACGTATAGCAGTTTACGGAGATGCTAAGCTCGGACTTTAGGTTATTCAAACCCGCACTTACGTAGCGTACACGCGTATGAAATCTGATGCCAGGTAAGCTGTGCATCATAGATAATATCGGCCTTCACAGGCGGACAGAGCTATTACTTTCACAAGCTGTAACTCTTCTTATCATCAGAAATGTGTGGCTCTGTAGGGATTCGAACCCTACTGGACTATTTGTCTATATAACAAAAACATGATAAAAACCTCGATTTTGATAGTTTTCGCATACGTCCATGCTTGTGTCTCACGACACCCTGCGAGCCTTATTGGAGGCATTTCACCTCCAAAGGGTAACTGAATTACCTAGCTCCACCAACGCCCTTTCATGGCAGTATTACCTCCCTGGGGCGTATCCACTTGCTGTATAGTTTGACACTCCTGCTATGTAAACGGTATAAGAACCATTTACCGGATTTCATACAATCAAGTAGTATTTCTATTTCTTCAGGCGTAAACCCCTTAAAAGGGAAGATCTGATGCGCCTGCTGCATCCGCAGTTTCCGGAGTAACGGTTGGTGGTACGTTAAGCGGATCATTGTTCTCCTTATCGGCAACAACTGGTCGCTCCATAAGATCGTTCTTAAAGAGCTTAATCTGCGAATCTGTATTAGACATGTCTTCAACGAAGATTCCGAGCTTACTTACCTGAGTATAGCCCTTCTTGTCATAGATAACCTTCAAACGGAGCTTTTTCTTAGTAGCAATCATAGGATCAAGCATCTGCTTTGTCCAGTCAATCATCTCCTTGAATGTAGAAAGCTCTGCATCTGGTCTCTGTGGGTAGAAACAATCAAGAATCTGACAAACTCGTCCAAACTGAGCGTTATCACGCTTCTGCAAGTCTTCGTCTGTCTTAATATACATTCCCTTTGTATTCTTCCACTCTGTCATAGTAGCTGTTTGACCATCCTCATTCTCAAATACGATCTCGAGGAAATCAAGACCCTGAGGAGACTTGTTACAGTTTACCTCTTTAAGAGTGACGTTCTGGTTGATGCCTACTGGCATATAACTACTATTACTAAATTCTTCGTTGCTAATTGCGGCTGTCTTTGTACTAAACATAATCTCTATTATTTTAATATACGTAATGCTAACATATCAAGTTTATTCTCAGCATAGTATACTGCTGATCGAATATACCGATATATCAATTTACTTAAATATTCTATCCCAATGTGTTGTAAGTGTCCCATCTTCATTACCTTCTGCAATAACGATATCCTTTCCGGCTATGTGTCTTGCACGAGCCTCCATGATGGTATCAGATGTACCACCCTTAAAGGATATGTGCGTTTCATTTCCTTTGCGGTATACATAACCAACCGCATCGGCTAATCCACACACGATTTTACTCAGCTTACCAACTAAGTCGAGCTCTTTTGCAGAAACTTCAACACCATCCTTTTCAGTTACGGTGTCTTTAACGTGACCTACAAGAATAAATTCGTCACACAAATCTCGGAACATATCAACTACCTTCTTTACTGCGTCTCTAAGATACTTATAGCCGGCACCATTAGGCAAGGTGGTTACGTCTGTGCCGTCCCATTTCTTACCCATTGGAGTTTGGCGATAGAGTGTACAAGCATAGCTCATACAAATATCCTCAAGTCGTGTAGCATTGTCGATAGTGATATGCTTATAGAAATTATGACCTACTTCTTTATTCTTGGCACGAATGGCACTTGCTGCTTCTCCTAAATCGTTGATCGTACGACACTGGATGGCCATCGCATCAACGAAGACAGAGCCTCCCTCAAGGTCTATGATAAGGTTATTATCCAGCTGTGCAAGACAAGATGTCTTACCAGCCTTTGGAAGACCATAGAGTATAAGATATCTAGGATTTTCAGAAACTGCAGGAATTTTACTAGTAGGTAATGTTAAACTCATGATACAATGATACTAAAAGTTTTAATTAAAGCTTAATGTTAATACTAATGATTGTCTTCTTAATCTCTGGACTAAGTGAAGAGATAAAGTTGTAATCATTAAAATCAGAGTAACTATAAATGTCGGTACCAATCTGAATCTCATCATTGTAAAAAATGATAGGGAGACCATTCTCAAGACGGTAAATCTTACCGAGCTTAATACCCTTCATAATACTCTTCTTCTTGCCATAGTTAGCAAGAATGTTACAAGCCTTTGCGAACAAAGTGTCGCCCTTCAGAGGCTTGTAGATATAAGTATGATCCAACTCGTCGAACATGGCATCAATCAGATCATCGTCCTCCTTCTTTGTGTTAAACAAATAAGAGTTGTTCTTCTTTACAGTAGAAAGAATAATATCATCGAGAATCTGAGAATAAATGTTACCATTGTTAGTGTTCTTAATGTTGTTGTCAGTAAACTTAATATCGTATGTTGTCATAATTCAGCCTAAATTTTAATTGCTTAACTTTCTATCAAGTTGTTATATGCTAAGTCATTCTGGAATTCAAGTATGCAGGGCTTTCCCGCGTCTCGATTCTTCAAGATGTGTAAATACACCTTGTTCTGAGTAGGTAAATGGCTCGGGCCGTATTCTTGTATTCCAAGAATTTCAGGCCTATGAATGACTATAACATAATCGCTAGCTTGAAATAAAGCATCAGCAGATGAAATGTCGCTTCTCATAGGATAATGCGACAAAGGATTGTTTATTCTTTCTGGTGATTCAATATTTCTATTCATCTGTGCTAGTTGCAACACTGATGTCATAGGGTACTTTTTAGCACTTATGAAAACTCTTTCGAGTTCCTGCATGGTTTCTATAACGCTGCCTATCGGCTTCGTTAATAGAGCATGGTCGTACATTATCACAAAATGCTTATCAGTACCCTTTATGTATGTATTATAGAAATACTTAATAATGTCTTCTGCTTCCTTGGGAGTTGTAGGATTATCTACAAACCATATAGGATACTCCTTTAGTTGATTAGATACTGAGATGACTTTTCTGAAGGTATCGTCATCTAGGTCCGTTTCCGAACTATACAAAGTCGAAGTCGTTTTCCTAAGCTTACTAGAAAGCGTTCTTCCAACTTGCCTAAATCCAACCATCTCTAACGAGAAAATCAGAATCACTATTTCTTCACCAGGATTCAAATCAATAATATCAGTTGAGATCTCATTAGCGAATGAGCTCTTACCACTTCCTGAAATACCAGCTATGGTGTAAACGGTATTAGGTTCAATACCTCCCATACACTGCTTATTAAACTTAGCCCATCTAGTCTTAAGAGATGTTATAGAGTGATCTCTACGACCAGATATGTAGTTTATCGCCTCTTGGGCTACAACTGACATTGGTCTTATAAGATTAGATAAGTTCTGTTCCATAAGTCGATTCCTCAATTTTAGAGTTGTCTTGCATTTCTTCCTCAGATTCTTCCCATTGATGGTCTACGAGCCATCTCCACATCGTCTTCATATAACTTAGTTTACCCTCGTTAGTCTTTTTCTTCATTTCGAAGTCGAGACACTGAATAAGATGTTGAGCCATAGCTTCGCTTTGACCTACATAAACATTAAATAAATGTCTACACTTGTTAACGTTGGCTCTCAGATAGTTTTTAGTACCATCTGGTCGTAGAACGTATATTGGGTACATTTCATAGAACAGATCGAAATAGTCCTGTTTAGGTCGGACTATATCCTTAAGCGTATCTGTTGCATGATATGTAATTGACTTACCTCTCTCTATCGAGGTAATAAGTCCCTGAGAAATTAAGCTTGATATTTCTTCGTCGCTAACTAGGCTGACAATTTTGCGGACGTCTTGATTGTAAGTTTTTTGATTCTTATCCAATACCAAACTTAGGAATATTAATTGATTTGAATTCAGTCCTGGAATGTCCAGGAGTTTTGTGTTTAGTTCAATAATCATCTTATATACGTTGATAAACGATTAATCATCGAATATTGTCAACTGGCGGTTAACAAACTCACTAGCTATCTTTTTTGCCTTGCTAATGTAGTACTGGTAATCCAGATGACGTTTCTCTATTGGTGTGGCATCCATCTTATTAAGAAGTCGGACTCCGTATTCTGTTATTCTTGTTTCAGAACGACTTTCGTACATTTTGTCCTTAATTCTTATAAGATAGTAGCCACTGCTCGATGCGTAGTACCTATTAATACGTTGAATGAGATTTCCCCCATACTCAACTTTTGATTCCTTATTTACGCTTTGTGACATTAAGAAATCACGGATATCTCTATCCTTCTTAATAAACTTGTCTATCGGTTCATTGTTCAAAAAATAGTTTATCACAGCTTTGGAGATAACAACTGGTGTCATGCTGTTGTTAAGACCAATTTCTGTGATAAACCTGCCTTTCTTTTCTATCAGTCCTGGATCTCCAGATTGGGAGTATCCTTTGCGAACACCAAAGTAATTGTTCACGTCGTACTGATAAAACGACTCGTAATCATCGGATTCGAATGTCAACTGGGTTAATTGCTCAACTTCCTTAATCGCATCGGCTATTGCGAAGCGGGCGGATTTGTCGGCAATGTAGACGACACCATCTGTATTGACTTGTACAATCTTACAATTCAATGCCAGAAGCCTGTCCACCAACATAAGTAGTATAAGTTGCCCATTTATACGTATCTTATATACGTTAAGTGGATCATAAGCCCAGCTACTTTCTTGTTGCATCTTTCCTGTAAGAGCATTAAGAGCCTGTTTGAATGCCTTAGACTTTAATAACTCTCCATTACGTTTGGCAGCCAAGCGCTCCTTGTATAGAGCGCTGTACACATTCCAAAAATCTTCTCCTAAGTGAACCGGAAGCCAATGGTTTATAATGGCTAACGAAGGATACATAGACGTAACGTCGGAGTGTCCTATAAACTGTTCAGCTGTAGGTTTGTAGACTCTAGGCTCGTTGATGGTGTGTATACCACCTTCGCCTATAGAGTAGCAAATGTTTGAGAGAACAAACTTCTTCTCATAGTTTTCTTGTTTCTTATCAGACTTACTTGCGTTGCAAGTAGCATTCTTTACATCCAATAAGACTTCTTTCAACTTTGGATTAGAATATTGTATGAATGGGAGTATAATGTCACCTAGACGAATGTTTCCGACTTTTCGAGCACGAGTTTTTAGCTCGTCTTTTGTTGTGTTGGTAATGTCTAAAGTCTTTCGCAAGAGTACTTCTTCTCCAAATCGTACACCACTCATCGACAGTGCATCAAACCCCCATTCTTTTTCCACTTCAAGACGTAGTTCTACATCTTCTTTTACTTTGTTAAGCAAAGTCTCAGTAGCTTCTACGTCGTTCACATTATACTCTATCATAGCGTCAATATCACATTCCTGGATCTGCAGATCAAAGCTTCCTTCATACTCTTGTACATTTGGCATATGTAAGAGTATTTCTATTTCTTTTAAGCTTTTCTGCTGTTTGGCGCTATAGAGCATCAACATAAGATCAAATGAATAGAAGTAGTTTGAATACTTATACACTTTAATCTTATCAATATTTCCTGTTTTTTCCGAACTTATTATTTCTTTACTAAGATAGTAGAGAGAACTACAAATTCTCGAGTATCCTAGTCGCTTCATTCTACTGCAGAAATGTATAATGTAACTTATGATTATGTCATCATAATGCTTATTGTTATAGCCGCACATTATATGATCAGTTCTGTTGGTGTAGAAGAAGTCAACTAGTTCTTCTAGTTGATTTTTACGACAGGATATCTCGAATTTATATAGTTTATGACTCTCTGAATCTTTACAAGTACAATGAAAACAGTTTGGAAAAACTTCTATGTCATATAGAACTACTGGTCTTTCCTTTACTATCATAGTTCCCTAGTGAGGGTTTGCACCTCGCAGTCATATCCTTTCGGAGCACACTAGGGTGACCAGTGGTGTCCTGGTCGATTTGAAGAAGTTACGACTTAAGCTGCCATTCGCATCTTATTTGCGCCTGGTAACAGGAGTCGTCCCGTCTTCTTGCGATGGTCTTTAAGGTTTGTGCAAACAAGATTACTGCGCTTTGCTTTTACCTTGTTTGTCTCCTTTTGAGCCGTCTTCATGACTTTACTACTTTTTGGAAGATAGTTTACTCCTCCATACTTAATAGTCTCGCCATTGTCTTTTATCTGAGCAACTTCCTGCTCGGTAAACTTGTCGTCCGAATGTTGGAATCGTCCTACAAGTTGTAATTTGTCATATTTAGCGACAACTAAGTCTCTAATATGTTCTTCTGCAGCATTCTTTTCTGCTTCCCAAACTGGGAACTGCTGCGCGTAGAACAAGTCGTCTTTCTTAACCGGGCATGGGTGCTTTCGCTCCCATTTCTGCAACTTGTGTTGAACATACCCTTCCATGAGCTCGGTATGGTTAAACTTCGTAGCCTTTCTGCGAGATTCAATTTTGATCGAATCACGTTTGAGCAATATGAACCAAGGTTTCTTCCGGGAAAGACCATGGATACAATGTTCTTTACAGAACTTAGAAGTAGTTCCATGAGACTTGTTAAAGTCTTTAAGCCACTTCTCTTTGATGTCACGATATTTTTCAACATAATCGTCCAAATATTGATTATTCTGGGTATTCATAACGTTGCCTCCTATGATTAAGCTGCTTGTTTAGCTGTTTTTTGTTTAATTTCTTTAACCTGTGTAGGCTTTTTGTTTACGGCTTTAGCCTTAACTTTTAGCCCACGACGAAGCTTACGTCCTTCGGCCTTAGAGCTGTGACGGAAGTTATATGTGTTCTTCTCGAGTGTCTCCTTAGCCTTCTTCTTAGCTTTACGGAGATTGTAGAAGTTCACACTAGCGTTCTTTGAGCACTCGATAGTATGAGGATCGCCTCCCTTCTTATGCTTGTTGTGATTGCCTGACATATCTATGCCAGCCTCCTCGAATGGAGACTTGCTATCAGAACAATACTGATAGAATGTAGCATTACCTACAAGATCACGTAGCTTTGCTACCACACTTGCTGGCACATCCTTAAAGAATGCTGTAGAGTTAGTAATGCATGCAGACTTAATGCCGCAATCCTTTACCAGCTTCTCGAGCTCCTTCTTCTTTTTCAGAACAGAATCACATACAACTGTAATATTGTATACAGTGGCGTTGTCCCACTGCTTCTTTGCGATGTCTATCACCTTCTTGGTGTCGGCATCATTGAGATGCATACGCTTGCATCGACGGGTAACTGATGCAATATGACGAGCCATAGAGACGTTACGACGCTCTTCCTGCTTCTTCAAACGATCCTCCAGATTGATTTTAACAGGCTCTGAAGCCTTTTCCTTCTTGGAGTCGATCAGTTTATCCATGATGCTCTTTTTGCGCGCCTTACGGGCCTCTGCGCGAGCCTTAGAGGCAGCATATTTAGCCTCCTCTTTCTCGGCCTTAGCCTTCTTTTTAGCTGCCTTGAGTTCGGCACGCTTCTTAGCCTTCTCTGCGTCAGCAGCACGGCGCTTCTCAATGTTCTTTATTGTCTCGTTAGCAGCATTAGATTCTTCCTTCTTAGCTGCCTCAGCCTTAACTGGTGTAGTTCCTATCTTAGCCTGAACCTTCTTGAGGTTCTTCTTGTTATTCTTCTTTGACATAATTTTGATAATTTAATGTGTTAATAATGTTATTTTTAAGGCAAGGGATTCCTTATTGTGGTTCGTGTAAGCCTCGATCTTACTCCTTTCGGCGACCCTTATATTTGTCTCGAACCTATAGCATTTAAGCTGCCAGATCCATCTCGAACTTATCTGCAATAGTATCCTTAATCTCAATAGAAGTCTCATTGTTAAACTTCTCGAGATTAGCGTCAAACTTATTTGCTAGTAGTTGCTGCTCATGGATAAGCTGAGCAATCTTAGCTGATGAGAATATCTCACGCTTAGGCATAGCCTTCAATCCCTTTTTTGCCTTAGTTGATGAATCAAGTGTCTTGACCATCTTAAGTTGTGCTATTGCCTCCTTTGCCTCGCACGCTGCGAAAATACTATAGTTATTTGTCTTCTTAAAATCCTCGTAAGAGAATGTAGTTGTACCTGTATTAAGAGCTACCAAAATACCCTTAATCATAATACGCTTCTCACTAAGTTGTACAATCTGGTTATACAAGCTCTTGAGATCTAAGCCAGAACCCTGCTTTGCTGCAATTGCCTTCTTAGACATGAGGTTCTCTGCTCGAATAATTCGCCAATACTTATTGATAGTGATATCAATGTTCTTACGAATTGTGATGATATTTGCTGAGTTCAATTTAATTGATTTCTTATTCATATAGTTTGATTAAAATTAAACAATTTACTTGAATCAGCCATTTACCTAGTTCCTATATTACATATAACTGTAATAAAGAATAAAAGACACCCATTGGCAATCCTGCCCCGCAGGGCGGATTACCTATTCTCCGCAGAGAACGTTTAAGGATGCCTTTTAATATAAACTAATAATATTGTCTTTGTATTTCGTTATAAACAATAACGATAATACCATGCATGAATGTGTACTCTTCTGCTCGCAGTTCATACACCATTCCCGCAGGAATGTTTCTGTTTATGGCATTACTCGTTTAGCGTTTACAATTCCGTACTCCAACTCAATCATTGGTTTACCGATGCAGTCTTTAACCTGCAAAATTTGTTTACGTCCGTTGATATTGATAACAATTTTCTCAGGAAACTCTTGCTGAGCGTTAAGCCTTGGCCCTGACACCCGGGACCCCGCAGGGTCCGCTCCTACGCCATCAGCAATGCTAGAATTCTGACATACTTTTGTCGCAACATCATACAGTCGTTCTACGACCCAGTTAAAGTTTTTGTCTTTAACTCCTTTCATCACAATTTCTTGTGATAGTCCTTCCATAATGGCCTTTTGGTTAAGCCCTGTGGAAAGACTCACTAGTGCATCCCATACCTTGAGAGCAAAACTCTCAAATGGTAAGGTTTGCTCGCAGCCGATTATCTTGTTCCAAAAGTGGAACCTGGTTGAACCGAGAGTAATACTACCATCATCGTTAATGGTATAGATTTTGTACTTCTCCGTATGGTCCAACTTTTCATAAACGGCTGCCTTAATCTTCGGTTCGGAGAGCATTACAGCAATAAGCTTAACACTCTTCTCAGTTAAAACAGCCTCCATGAATCCTACGCGATCTTATCAGCTGGTTTTGAATCTGCCTTCTGGCGCTCATAGTCATCAATGATCTTCTCATTTGCTGAAATGGCAGATACACACTGTGCCTTAGCCTTCTGCAACTGTTCGATCATTGCGTCAAGACGAGCGATCTCGCCACGGTTGAGGTCGTTAAGGATGCCACCCAAATCCTTAGGATCTGAGAACACAGCCTTAGAATTCTTGTCCTTGAGAGCGTTCTGGACAGCCTCTTCGGTGGTATCACCAAACTTGGTGCTATTCTCACCGAGAGGAATATCGATCTGGTTGTCGGTGCCCTCATTGAGACGGCAAACGACATCACCGATTGCGTTCTGTTTTGTTGACATAGACTCAATCGTAATATAGCCGATCGAGAAACGACGAGGCGAACGGTTGAGTACAAGGTTTACATTGGAGCTCTGCTTAGCCTGCTCCAAAACCTTGTCATGGTCTGGATTGAACAAACGGGTCTGAGGAGTAAATACGTCCTGACCAAACATTTTCGCACCGAGCATGCTCAGTGGGGTACGATTTGACTTAATTGTTTTTTCCACGATGTTTACATTAATTTCTGACATAATCATATCCTTTTTGATATCGTTATTGATTAACTAACGATATGATTGAAAAATATGGTGTATTTTGGCTACACCTTTGCCGTTGTTTATTGAATAAAGCAACGCTGATACGAAGATACTCGGTTACTACTTTGCGTACTTAGTTTTCTAAAGGAAGTTCTACTATTGTAGACGCTTTATCTAGACTTAGCTGCACTTTTCCTACTACAACAATAGGGTAATAGGCTTGCAGCAGGAATTGCATACGTATGATGCAATTAGCATTTACTGGTTTATCCAGGCCCATCGTCTAAAGCTTTGAATACTTCCTTTGCATAATCAAATGCTGAACTGTTTTCTGCTATTTTGTTCACGTTTTTTCTAACTTAACTATTCTAATCTTCGTTGGTGAAATTTTGCAGAGCAACTAACACTCATAGAATCTTAGAATTCTTATAACCCACGAAAATATGTAGAATCTCGGTCGTATTTCCCTTACTATACTTACAAGATATTCCTACACGATTGTTATTAAAGCAGATAATCTCTACTGCTAACTTAGAAGCGACTGTCAGCTAGGTCTCCTTACTGCGGTACTCGGCTTATGGCATGTACCCAGCGGTTGGTTATCGGAATGTCTCAGGATCAAACCCATCACAGACTTTACGGCTTTTTACATCTTTGCTGATGTTTGCAATTTTTCTGTACTGGTATTACTACCTCCTATTTATAGTGCACGAATATTGGGAATTCAACCCATACATTTCATCTTGTCACCCACTTATAACGTAATATACATGTATAGAGACAGTATACACATATAATATACACAGTCGTTTTACAACATAGATATAAGCTGCCCATCAATTTCCTGTATTGCTTCGAACCTTTATGTTTACATATACTGTTGCGCAGTATACTTTAGCACGGTTGGCATATCGGTTGGCACTCGATTTCTTCACCTCAAGCCCTTACTTACAACGTAAGATCCACTCTATGAAGGGACGTCAATTTTTGTTAAACATGTTATTTTTTAAACTTTCTAGGTTTTCATAGTTTATATCTCTTGCATACAACATACGCATATATAATATACCAGCTTACTACTCTGTAGAGACTATATAATATTGTATATCATAGTGCAAATAAACTATTAGTCTAAATCGTTTTGGATGAAAGTGGAGGTCAAATGATCCTGGCTGGATATATCTCGAATCAACTTTCTACCTGCTTTGCTATTTCTTATTCTAGGATAGCTCTCCATCAATTTTCTTTGACTGTAACGGAGTCATCGATCATAATCTCATGAACGATTTAATTTTCATGGAAATTGGCTGTAAGTTCGGATTGCCTAACATCCTAATAATACAACTGGAATAGATTTTCACCGCGATCTTCACCCGCGTACGATACTCCCGTAGAGCTTCGATTAAGGGGCTGCCCAACCCTTGCGCTTGTTTTACTTTTATATACCGCATAAACAAGAAAAGCCTGGCGGTCTACCATGAGCTCAGACGTCTTACACCTCATCCCTGGCACCCCTTCAATGGAGTTGTGACGAATCGAACGTCAAGGACTATATGCCAACGTATTCACCATACGTCCCGTGAGTATTATCCTCACGATATTGCGTCTTAGATAATTTTTTCGGCCTTTATACTAGCTTTGGACACTAGAAACACTACCTACGGCTTAATAATACTTCTATATTGTTTGGGATATCCTCGGTTCTTCCAGCACCATGCACCATACCATGTATGCAATTCTGTTCACCTACTGGGGACCAATATAGTTCGTCTCGTGTAACGTTTGTATATGCTTAGTATTATCACATATAATTACGATACGGTTCATTATGCCCTTCTTGGGACTTATGCGTTTGTAATTACACTGCATCTTTTAAGGTGCATTCAGCCTCATCCAGCTTGTCTCCAGACGGTTCTCACAAGTCCAGCTGTGCAATTATAGGAGCTGATACAACGCTTCTCCTACCTATATCAAACGGTTTCAATGTTTGATACATTTCATCCTACCTTTTGAGTGATCTCGCCCTGCAAGACAGGGTTAACATATTCTCGGATCAAGTTTAATATTGAATTGAGTTTTTCTTCTAGCTCCTTCGCGGGGGATATTCCAGAATAGTACGTAGACTAATGGGATCTACTATATGTACTTACCCAATTATAGTGCATAGGGTTCTTATGTTTACTTATGCACATTGGAGGCGATTTGAATATAATCACGGAGCTCTCCCTTACGAATGGTAGAGTTGTGATTAGTGGAGTCGACCTTTTCTCCAGGTTCCATAATATACAGAAGTGGTACATACGACGTATCTGTCTTCTTAATTACGGTGCGTTTAACAATTACCTTTGCAGGTAACTGTTTATGGTTACAAGATACAGTCTTTTCTACCCTAACGGTATCATGGACTGTATCAGGATTAGCACGATTCACTTGACCAAACAAATGGTCCATTGGTTGCTGTACAGTAGATGCTGCTACTGTCTGCACTGTCGTTGGAAGAGGAACATTCTTAAGATCGGCAATATTCATGCCGATAGTAAGAAATGCTGCCCCTAACAACGTGATCACTAATTTTTTCATACTTTGATAGTTAAATTATTTGCGTTCACTTTGCCATTGGATGTCAAAGGCTCTTTTAATGCGACCAACTAGTTGTGAACCAGTTCTCTTAATTGGCCGTATTATTTTTTTACCTGAGCCTTGGCCTTACCTTTGGCTTCCTTTTTCTTATCCTCAGCTGCCTTCTTATCAGCTGCTTCCTTAGCAGCCTTGGCAACAGCCTCTTCCTCAGCCTTGATCTCCTCATCGGTCTTGAACTTCAAGTCGATGATATTCTCCTTGGCATAACCTACGAGCGGATCAGAAGGATTACGGAACAGGTTAGAGATTATACCAGCATACTGTGTAGCGTTATCAAGCATAGAATCAGACTTAACCTTAGCCATCATGTCTGGAGTAACGTCACGATAGTATGCGCGCTTAATGGCGATAACAGTCTTCTTTGCGAAGTTGTTACCATCCAAGAATTCCTGCTTCAAGCTCTCAACGAAGCTACCAGGTGCTGCAAGAACCGCTGCAGTAGCCTTATCGGCGAACGCGATATTCTTGTTAGCTATATCAATATGATCCTGGACACGCTCCTTTTCTGGCAGCTTATTCTCTGCTTCAAGCGCAGTCTCGCCCTTTGAGCGAACTTCGTCTGCACCAATGATTACAAGACATTTTACAACGTCTGCAATCTGATCATCGGTATACTTGCATACGCCGGTGTTCTTGTCAGTAGAATGGTCGCGAAGCTCACAGAACGCAGACACAGGAGATCCTGACGTAGCGGTAACGTTGAAGAGGTGAGCACCAATTCCATAAGTAAGTGTTCCGACACGACCTGTAAACTCAACAATCTTGCGAAACATGTCATGAAAACTCATGTTCTTGATGCGCTCCATATCGTTCTTTGCAGAAGCGAGAGCCTTCTCAGCGTTCTCCTTGTACTTCTTGTCCTTGGTGTTCTTGAGTGTCTTCTCAGCAGACTCGATAGCACGCTTAGCTTCGATAGAGCGATATGACTTATAGAAGTTCACACACTGCATGATGCTATCCATCAGCTTAGAATCACGGTTCATAGCCAAGAAGCCAGACAAAGCTTCCTTGAGCTCTTTTTCGTCCTTGATCTTTGTAGGATCAAAGACTTTACCTGCTGTTGTAGCACGAGCCTTAGCATCCTCTTCGAGCTTCTTAGAAGTCTCTTCGGACACCTGTACAGCTGAAGCTGTAACCTCAACTGCATCTGCATCGTCCTTTGAAGGCAAGAGCTTTGTGCCATCAAAGCTTACACCAATCTCCTTCAAAGCTTCAGTAAGCTCTGGAAGAGCAGCCTTACGAATTACAACAGCGAAATCGCTTGAGCCATACTTGACCTCGTTACATACGCACACTGCGATGCCGAGGGCGTTAATGTGGTTGATCTTGTCGATAGCTCCCTGTGGGAAACCAGTATGCTCAGCAGCTTTCTCATCCAAGAAAAAGCGTTCGTGAGTCATCTTCAACAAATCTACCTGATGGTTACGGTCCATGCTTGACCCACCTGTTGTTGTGAGCATAGCTGCAGCCTCAACAGCTGCATCTGCATTGTTACCACCATTGTTGTTGTTCTGAGCAACTTTTACATTGCCCTTTCCATTCTTTTTTGCCATTTTGATAATGTTTTTAAATGTTATTTACTAAAATTAATTAATACTTTCTGGGCAACTAACTTAAATTCAACTTGTGTCGAATATGAAGTTCGTTTTTAACCAATCTCGTGGAGGTTTAGTGAGCACTTTAATATGCTCTCCTTCACCCAAGTTAAGCGCAGCAACAGTATCTACCACAACTGTATCCTTACCTGCTGGTTTTGTCTCGGCACATGTACCGGCGCCCTCTGAGGGTTCCAAAGCCTGAAATGAGCACGTCGGTGCCAGCATGGGATTTACAGAAGCTTTAACTGTGCTGGCTTCACTTTTATGGTCAACAAAGGCATAGTTGACCATACTCTTACCGGTAAAACCGAGCAAGAGACTTACGAGAATGATCCAGAACAACTTGTTGCTCTTATTGTATCTTGCGAAACCAAGAGCTACAAAAATCGAGAGAATCAATAATAAAAGTGAAGTCATTTTTTGTTAATTTTTTAAATTATTTCTAATTTTCCTACGAGTGCGACTTAACGCAGCTTTTATAGTGCCTGTAGGAATTTTCAGCACTTTGCTAATTTCATCAACTGTAAGATCTTCTACGTAAAATAAATTAAAAATCTTCTGTGTCTTCTTTGGGAGTTTTTCAAATTCCTTTAGAAGAGATTCATACTCAAGAAGATTGACAAGATCTTCTTCTTCTGAAGAATTAGTTAATTCGACAGGTAGTCGGCCTGAGTCTTCTCCTAATTCCATGGATTTCTCCTTTACTTTTCGTAGATAATCTATAGCTGTTCGATTAGCTATAATTCTCAGCCATCCGCCAAAAGACGAATAATCTGTGAATGTCGAGAGTTTTTGGTGAACCTTAAGAAATACAACATTTGTAAGATCTTTAGCTTCATCCATGTCATTCACGTAACAAAAGAGCACGTTGTCAACGAACTCTTTGTAACGGTTAAACAATTTATTAAACGCTAGCTCATTTCCCTTTTGAGCTTCTTTTATGGTCTCAATCTCAGATTGAGTGATACGCTGATACTCCATATTGTGGGGTAGGGTGAGATCTCTCTCACCCTACTCCTGATAAAACGGAAGATCGTACACCATCTTCTGACGGTATAGCGACCAAACGTTGTTGACGAAATTGTTGAAAAGGATTATTTTCAAATCCTTTCCTCCTGTTTTCATTTCTACCTTTTCAAGTAGTCCTGAACCGATACGCATACGAGTTGTAAGTGTTTTGAACTTCATAGGGTTGCTTAGGACTATCGTTTTCATAATCCAATCACCGACTCTACGCAACTGTTCATTACAACAGTATTCGTATATACAATTTTCGTCTAGGCTGTCTCCTGCACAGAATATGTGCGCTTCATAAGTAAAGCCTTTTTTGAGGCGGTTATGAAACCAGTTAATCACATTTTCTATACCTTCTTCTTTACAGCCTAACAGACTAGCTCTGTAAATTAGCATTTTAGGGAAATACTCCATTTTTTATTTTGTTTAATTAAATGTTTTCTTAATAAACTTAGAGAAATCTTCAAAATACTCATCTAGAAAACTAGCTTTTTCTGACAATGCGTTATCAAATAAAGCCATATTGCCACATTTACATGATATGTTATAATAGTTTTCTAGGTATTTATAGTTCTCTTGAAACCATACTACCCAGCTATTAACCCATATCCAAAATGCTCGTTCTCCAGAGTTAAATATTTTGTTGATACCTTCCAAATTTATAGAGTCTGCAAAATTAAAATTTTGCGACCCCTCGTGGATCCCAAGAGCTTTTCTTAATGATGCATTCTTTTCATCTGTTCGAGGTATTTCTCTTCCAGTGTTATAGATTGCTACATTTTCTTGGTATACACGGTCTATCCATCGCGTCTTCACAGCATACTTAATTCTTTCGTGTGGCTTTTTACCAATATTAGATAATCTGCCAAATTCCGTACACCATTTAAATGCGAGGTTGACGACATGAGGACACCTGTCCTTTATCATCGCTTTATATCCCTTTGTCATAACTAATAGGAAGGCCCCGGGGGGTCGAACCCAGTTCGTAAACTCAAATGAACCTACGCGCTACCAGCTTCAGCCTTCTCTCCACTTTGGTAGGAAACACCTAGACTAAACTTACGCTACGTTAGTATAGTCTACAATGTTATTTACATTGTCGTTTAATTTATAGTATAGTGCTTAATGTATTTATCTCCTCTGTCTGTCAAAACCAAACACGCCCGTGTAGGCAGTTTTGCAACATGCCTAGGTTGCCCAAAGGGAGTCTACACAATAGCGTAGAGGGAGCACCGTGGACGTGAGGGGAGTCGAACCCCTGTCCAGACAGATTATTTCATACACACTGTACATTCTTATAAATGTTCCGATGATCAGTCAGAACATTCGATTTAAGCCGTTTTAGGTGCGCTCTAAGACATTTTTGCGACACTCGTGGTTAATTACTCCACTTGGTGACATACTCTGTCTCAGAGCGCTTAAAACATGGCTAAAAATATATAGGAATCCTCATGATACGAAGATACTTAGAGGGCTATATTCAGCATTTTTGATACATTTTGCAGGGTTCTGGTAAATACATATCTTCTTTACCTGAGTCTCCCCGATACAATGATACGCACAAAACATATTGTTTGATCTACTGTCCCAATTTATTGTGTGGGTTCACATCTCTTCCTCTCATCGTGATACGAAGATACTTGATGAGAATGTTAATTCATTCTGAGATTCCTTCACCATAGTACCTGGGAATCTATGTACGTGATACGAAGATACTTGTACTAGAAGAAGAATTAGAAACGATCGAACTGATAGTTAACATAATACCAGTTGTTCGGATACTTAGTGCGCAACTCACGGTCGTGCTTTTCATATTCGTTGTTCAGATCGTTCATTTGCTTACGCTGATCCTCATCGATCTTCTGCGAAAGGTCATGGAACTGATTTGGCGTAATCTTCTGGTCGTCAGGAACGACGGTACCATTCTCGTCCTTACCAAGAAGACGGGCCAACAAATCTGTGCGCTTCTTCAGAATATCAAGAGTGATCTTTGCCTTCGCACGGTCCTTGCGGACATTGAGAAGCTCCTTAATACGGAGATAGTCAGCACACTTGACGATTTCTTTGACCTGGGAGATCTTGCGCTTCTCCTCATCCTGGCGGATCTCTTCTGCCGCCTTGTCTGCGATGTCTGTGACGAGGTTACCCTTCATCAACTTCTCTACTACGTTGTCTGCTGACACATTCTGCTGCTCTTTAGCAGCACCTTTTGTTTCTGCTTTTGCCATTTTGATAATGTTTAAAATGTTTGTAAATAAAATTAATTAACATATTGTTACTTCTCCCACACTCCAGGATGGATTCTTAACGAATACTGCACCATTATTATTAATGGTGATATCGCATGGAGCTTTATGAGAGCAGTTAGCCAAATGAATGAGTGCGAATCTAGCCTCTTTAGCTTGATTCTCGTTAGGGTACTTGGATTCGAATACCAATGTTTTTGTATTCTTACCCTTTCCCTTAGCTTTGATTGTATACACTGGAATCTTCCACATAGTCTAAAGGATTTAGCTTGTTTTTAAACTTGTCACGCTTATATGCCTTTGCTTTGGTTTCAGCGTGGCGCTGATGATACACTTTCTTAGTATTACGTTGTGTTCTGTACATAATTACATGTTATCTTGAACTGTTTTAAATACACAAATAACATCGGTAGAAATACCGTAAGAATCACGCATTCTCTTACTTATACCACCAGACATAACTCTGATAGCATTTGTAAGAGATTCATTGCCAGACTCATTATTTATTGCCTCTGACAACGCGAGCAGCAACTTCAACTTGGAGTCAAAATACTTGCTAAATCTCTTTTTCACGTAGATGCATGCAGATTCTACAACAGAAAGCTCTGTGTCATTCTTGGCTTCTGCATGATGGATAATAACGGAATTAACTTCTGTTTCATCCATTGTGGCTGCATGCACATCCTTAACATCGGGCTTAACTGTGTTCAGCTGTGAAGCTATTGCCATAACTTCAGATGGATTCAAACTAGAACCATCGTAAGAGATAATAATGAACCGCTTCATAGCTAATCCTCCTTTGTTGTTATGTTAGTACTGGAGGATTGCACGAGCTGCACATGCTTACCGTTGATAATAGTGTCAACGACTTCCGTGTTGGGAATATCAGGAGGAGTAATAGCATCGTATTGATCCTGTTTATCAGGAAGATTCAAATATACATGCTTGTTCATCTCGAACTCGTTCGATATACTCATCTTAGTCAATGGTTTCCCAGATTTTTCTAAGACTGATACCACATCACGCATAACCTTTTCAGGTATACTGAAGAACACTGAGTCCTGATGTCTCCATTGACCTTCCGATCTCTGAAACTCTATAACGTCAGAACAGTCGGTGAATGTAGGATTGTCAATATCCTGCATCATCTTTGACACCATGAGTGAGTCGTCGTGTTTGATCTCACTCTTCGTCTGCTTCACATAGTCACATGATGACACTGTGGCAGCCACAATAAGCATGATTAAGCACATGCTAAGCTTTTCGAATAATCTCTTCATTTTGATAATTTATTAGAGATTCAACAAATGTTAACTATCCGGGTTTTAAAGATTCACGGAATCATCTTTTGTGGACCAGCTAGGGTTTGAACCTAGGACCTCCAGATTATGAGTCTGTTGCTCTAACCAGCTGAGCTACAAGTCCAAATAACAGTTTCGTGTTGTGTTTTACGTCAACTCTTAGAAACTGTTAAAACATCTGTGACGATAACGAAGTACGAAGCTCTCCAGCTTGTGATTTTATGCAGACTTGAACTGTTATGTAGGCCTTTAACCTAATAAATCTCGGGGACGGTATAACCCGCCCCCTTGAAATGCAACTTAGTTAAATTTTTCCGTCCAATACGATATAAAATATATAATACTGGAGATCAAGATTACTATCAACATAACAATTACTACTACCAACGAAAAATCGCTTATGTTAGTTATATTCGTTATGTTTGACAATAAGTCAAAAAGAGGGAATGCCGAAATAATTATTAACGCTATTGATACAAATAGCTCTCCATATTCTTTTCTCATAGGTACAATGCTATTTGCGATATCTCATCATAGTCGTCTTCACTAACAAACCATGAATCGTTATCTGTTGTTAAATAACTCTTTCTTGATCCCAAATCTACATCTTCTAACGATAATACACACATATCATCAGGATTTGCAGACTCGTAGTTCTTTAAAACTACATTTGAATTGCTACAATGCGATTTAAGTCTACGCAATGAAGCATGATGACGTCTAACTTCTAATTCTTCGTCAGACATTTGTCCGTTTTTTCTACGTTTTGCCATAATTAAGGACTAATAAAAATTATTCCGTCTTCAATGCATGATGGTGATTCTTCATTTAAATTCTTTAAATCTTTTACCCTTGGACAAGAGAAAGGATTATTAAAGATGCACCCATTGCAATTGTATTGACGTTTAGCCCTAACAACAATGCCATTTACTTTGTAGATTCTGCCAGGACTAAGATTTTTACTCATAGTTCACAAATTAATTGTAACTTGTACATTGGTTGCTTGACTGGAACCATTTCGTACCCTTTACGAATTTCGTCAACTTTTCGAAGCACTCTAGATACTTCTCCAAGTTTAAATACTCTATGTATGGTCTTACCCTTGTTAGCTAGTATAAAACATACAAATTTTGATGGATTAGCATATAGCTTATCATATACAGGTGATACGATATGATAGAACGCACCAACACCTTTCATTGTGTCGATTTTATTCATATCACCTTCACTAATCATAATCTTTGTTGTTTCTCCTTCTTTTTCCAGATGTTCAGACCTATATATATAGTATTTTCCAGTTGATACATCTCTGACAGTTGTAACTACACCGCCAATGCTATCGACTACAACCATAAAGCTACCTATCATTATGCCACTAGGTAATACTCGGCGCACCACATCTCCTTTACTAAACTTCATTTGTGTACAAATTTGATTTTGTATCGAACAATTGATGTAATTACACCATTTCTTAACCTAATGCCAAGTGTAGGCTCAATAGAGAATTGCTTGCATGTGCTAATATAGTCTACAACGCTCTTAGAGATCGGAATAATCTCTGAGAATCCTGCAGACTTATCAACATACACAGCTAGATACTTAACGGTTTTACCGTTAACACTCGGTTTCTGTACTATTTGTTTAATACATTCAACCTTACACGTCATAGTATCAATCGCAGCTTTTTGCTGTGCCTGACACTTCGATGTCATGAGTAACAATATTATTATCACGACTATCGCAATCAGTGGGCCAGGACTGTGATCCGGCTTCTCGTATAATTTTATACCCATATTAAAAAACCGTTAGTGATTCTACAAATACATCCTGCAGATTCAAGAGCATCCTTCATAGTGTTAATATAGCTTTTGTCAGGAGACTGAGATAACAGTATATCATGCTTATCATCAGCAGCTGTGTCTACAATAGCCTTTGCTCTTTCTATAGACATATTTAACTGCTGCGCCAGCGTTCTTACTGTACTCAACTTCTTATTATCTTCTACTTTGTCTAAGTATAAGTAATAAGTAGTTTGTACCGCAATGCCATTAGCCTCTTTTTTGGCTACCTGGATAGTAACATTCAACATATTTAATGAATTGTTAAGAATTTAACACTTGTCTTGCCAGCTCCTGGAACATTTGAATGTTTGTTATTAATATAACTATTCAAAGTATTTTCCAAAGATTTGGCATTACATTTACTTAATCCAGAAGATAGGATCATTGTAGATCCTCCCTCCTTGGCAACTACCTTGTAGTTAAGGTATCCAGCATCAGGTTTCCCTTTTGCTGACTGTGGCTTAACCGCCTGGTTATGCGTATGCTTGTGTTTCTTCTGATTCATCGTCTGTACAAATGAATGATTTACAATCCAGACCAATAGCCTTAATTACATTAGGCTCACTGAGTCTGTCCTCTGCGACCTCGCTAATTCCTCTAGCGATAAATGCAAGATGTCTCAAGTCATCAATGTTGTTGAACTTGCCATCAACTTCAACTGTTACTTTGATGGTCTGTTTCTCTGTTACGGCGTCCAGTTCAACATCAATAGATTTCAAGATTGGAATGTGCTTCTTGAACTTAGTCTCCACGTAACTAGGAGCATCCAAATCAACATGATCTGGAGACAGCGTACGAGATGCTGTTACGACTGTTTTGTTACCGTCAGCAAAAATTTCTGACCCAAGTTTTGGGTAATTATTACCCAGCAATTTCTCTAAAATGTTCATAATTTTGATAATTTAAACATTATTTACTTGTATAGGGCTACTTCTCACCTATACTTGAGTTTTGTGTTCCATCTGTAATTCGGTTTCCCTTTGGAGGCTTTGGACTCCCTACGGCTACATTAAACACTTCTTAGATTTTGCTTCTAAGTAATCTGCACCATAATCTGTCTCAAGGTCTGTATCCATGAGGTCAAGATCATGTGTTCCATCGAGAGAGTCTAAAAGCGTCTCCGTGCATTTATAATACTCTTCATACGCTTTTACTTTTTTCTCTGCCTTAATATTCTTGCCTTTATAGACATTCATACTAAAGCAGGCACCAACAATGGCACCAATAACTAATCCTACAAAGAATAAGTTTAAGTGGTCCATAAAACCATGAATTTTGTTTTTGTCCATATTTATATATATTTTGATTAATAATCTATAAAAATGGCATATCTATCCTCATGAACCGATATACCTGCATGGAAATAAAACCTGTTGTGTAACTAAAAAATGATTTAATAAAAAGGTGTAGTGGTTACTGGACTCGAACCGTCGCTATGTGTGCGCTTTATATAGCCAAGTACGATACCCATATAATGAATTCGTACATAGTATACCCTCTTACTTCAGTAAGTGTATAATAACCACTATCCGTCTCTCCGGATTGTCATAGAGATTAGGTCTACATTTGACAGTTTGCACCTTTTGCAAATAGGCTGTAGTTACCATATCTCAGTTCTACATGTAAACCTGTTTAATTAATTATCCTCTGTGTCCTACAAGCGACCCTCTTATAGCTTTGCAAGTACTATAAGCACGTGTTGTAGTGCATTGGCTTGGAACAATGACTGCCACATTACTGCCTACGATTTATCACGTTAGCGTAGGCGCTCCGTCATCCTGGTTTATATACCGCATGAGATAACGGTTTATCAACAACTATCTTCACAGACAATTGTAGATGGGGTCTAGAAAAATGCTTATGAATAATGAATATCAGACTACAGTATGATGCATTTGTTGGAGCAACGTTAGTTACGTAATGTTTACCGTAGTTTCGTCTAGGTCTCATCAGTGATGATTTTAGACTCTCCCTAGCTGAGTTTAAATAAAAGTGTACCACTATCTTCACAGACCATGGTACATGAAACAATCTACTATTTACCACTCTTGGCAAAAACCTCAATTGTGCAATCAATAATCCTGCTAATTCTTTAGAATATGGCAAGTTGATCATTACCAATAAGTCTTTTACAACTTTTTTGGTAAGCGCATTCACTCCTCCCCATGTATTAGGAAAGTTGTTCCACTCTTTTTTCCAGAGCGCTGGTGTGTTGTTCTCGACTAAGCGAATAACGTCCAACACATTTGTTTTATAAGTTATTTTCATATTGATTATGTTTAACGCGTACTATATCAATTTCGCTATACTATTCCCAAACACAAAGTCCCCCGAAGGAGACAATGTGTTAATACGCTGGATTTGTAGCTGGTGTGCCTGGGGCTCCTGGAGCTGGAGGAACTTGAGCTGCTGCCATACCAGGCTGTTGTGCAGCTAGTTGCTGACTACCTCCCATGAGCGATGTTGGGTCGAATGCAGGCTGCTGTGTAGTTGTTCCTTCAACAGGATTGCGGAAGAAGCGCTGTTCCATGCGAGCACCCTGTGCATTCTTGCTGTATGGCTCAATGTAGTGAGTAACTCCGTTAGCATCAATAAAATCAATCTGTACAAAGACTGAGATACTGCTGCGGATTACCTTCTGATTGTTACCATCCAGTGTTGGACTACCATCAATCTGATTAGCATAGCATGGTCCTTTAGCGAACTCATACTCTTCAAAACATCCACCAGGAAATTCGAGCAACTGACCCCAAGTATCTGGGTCTTGTGCAAATTCTGGTCCAGCTTTGAAGTTTGCGAGATTAACATCAAATCCTCCCTGATGATTAGGGTCGGCTGATTGTGTAGCATACTTCTGAAGAACAGCGAATATCTCAGGACTGAGGTCATCATCAAACAAGATGACATTCTGCTTCTTGCCCAAGAGAGATTTCTTGTTCTTCATTCCTATTACCAAGAATTTAGAAATTTTACCGTCTCTGTTCGCTTTCTTGGCTTGACCGATAGAGAGACTGATTGTTTTGAATGCGCCAATCTGTGCGCCTGGAATAATCTGATTCATAATTCTGCAGTTTTTGATGATTACGCTATATATTAATGAGGCATAAACAAAAGAAGATGAGCAAAAGGAGCAATAGTGTGTCAGATGAGATAGTTTCACTCATCAATACCCATTGTCCTCAATTCTCAACTTAATTTGTTTAATCTCGTCTTTAAGGAGAATTTGTTTATTAGTTGCCAAGCAAGAATGTATTACCGTTTATAGTAGCTTTTGCTACCCTAATCTTATTCATTTTCATATGCTATAATTATTTAGTTGTTAATATTGATTATCGTTAGTTAGGAGCAGATGTTTATTAGTTGCTAAGCAAGAATGTAAATGGCCCAAGTAAGGCGTGTACAATAATATTGCGCATAAGGCCATTTACTGCCCCTCTGGCGCGTTCAAATATATTGCGTGTACAATTATCCCACGCGTACATAGATCGTGCCTTAGAGAGCAATTATAAGATTAATCGAGAGATAGCCCGAGTCATGTGACCACAATATCTGTAGTTCACAGTATTCTCTACTATCTCTCTCGAATGGAAGAAGAATTTATTTCTTAGTTGTTTAGAGAATAAATTAGACACAAAGCCCGCTATTTAGCGAGCAATGTGTCTAATCTAGCTGAAACATAGAGATAAGATGCCATCTGATCTGACCCGTCCATGTCATACACATTATTGTTAGACATAATAGAATCAGCAAGCTGTCCTTTGAGAATAGCAAGTTTGTAGACAGCACGAGATTGTGATTTATGTCCATGCCAACCAGCTGACATACCAAGAACAAAGCACAATACACCAATTACTGTAGAGATAATGATAGTCTTCTTCATAACTGTAAATATTTATTGATTAAACATTATTAATTAACAAACTTTTCAAGTTTGCTGTGTCATCTGTATAGAGAACTTATTTATTAGATACTAAGAGGATAAGACCCCAGATTACTCTGGGATCATTACCTGATCTTGATAGAAGCGCACATTCATATTCTTGCATGTAGCAAGCCAAGGACCAAAGTCCTTCATCAAGTCCTCAAATGAGTTATATGGCTTACTGTGCTGCCAATAGTTCTTTGATGTCTCTGCTGCGATTTTGTAAATTGTCTTTGTATTCATAATTGTAATGTTTTAAATTGTTATTAATATTATCATCACGAATGAGAATGTGTTTGTTAGTTGCTTAATTAAATATGGGAGCAAGGCTTATTTAGCCCTGCTGTCCCATATCCCATATGCTCCCCAACCAAATAACACACTCCACATGATGCAAAGGAGTATGCGATCACCCATTGTGAGGAACATTGTTGGTGAATATGATGCAATGATACATGCATCAAAGATGATAGCAAACGCAATGATAATCACTGCGATAATAGCGCAAGCAATTCTGTTCATGTTGATTATGTTTTAAATGTTAATATCGTTTGAAAGGTGTAGATGATTTATTAGGTGCTCAGAATCTTTGACGGGGGTATCCCGGATCGCGTACTTGGGCGGGGGAGCACTATCACACTGTTTCTCGTCTTTGCACTTGTAAAACAAAAAAAATAAAAAAAATAAAAATAAAATATTCGGCAAGCTCAATAAAAAAGCCGAGGTTATAAGCCCCGGCTAATAATACGAAATGTTCTATATACATCATTCATGAATTCTCTATTAAACATTAAGAATAGAGTTATTCCATACTCTTTGTTTATTACGCATGGAAGATGCTTATTTTGCTCTGTTGGAATCTTCATCGTTTTTAGAATCATCCTTTATGACATCTAGGAATATATCCCGGTCCAAGCTGATCATGTATAATCTCTGTTACAGTCTTCTGTTTCTTAGGTTTTAAAGCATTTTGCATAGTAGGCGTAGAATCTATTTCGCCCTTTTCTACTATATAGGATTCATCGGATGATATAGCTTCGTAATCGCTATATAATGGAGAACTTACATCCTCAAACTTCTTAAAGAAATCCTTTACTTCGCGCATGTATTTGTGACCTTCTCTCTCATATAATACCGCATCTATCCATGCGCCATCAAAATCGTTTTTAAATTTTCCAATTCCAAGGTATTTATAGTCATTGCCTTTATATCTATATATATAATCTTCCATTATCTTGTCTCTTTATTAGCAATCTTTAACCTAATTGACAATAGCTTCTTATTAATGTTTTTATCGTCCTTAATCAGCTTCTTTGCCACAGTTATGTATTTAACGACCTTTGCGACAGGGATTGCAAGCTTTATTCCAATAAGTGAAATGGCGGCCCATAGAGGAAGAATTGCAAAGCACGCGTATAACAATATTGCCCAGAATGCCAAGTTTAACATGCTTACTGTAACACTTTTAGCATTCTTGGCCTTTATTACCTTATCAAATATCTCTTTCTCCTCTTCGTTTAAATCTTTTTTAATATCAGATATATCTACTAACATATTTTAATCTCCTATTATTTATATTTATCTCCTAGTCTCATGATATGGGACTGTAAGGAACGCCCATATAAACTTTAATACTTTCTTTAAAAACTCCACCATTTAATCCTGCTTTTAGTATTCTTCTTTAATTCTTCTAGACTCCTTTCGTACTTATCTTTCCAGTAGTTAGTCCAGTATTCCTGGCGTGCTAATTGCTGTTCTAACAGTTTTATCTGGGCATCTCTAGCCTCTAATGCACTCTCATTGAACTTTTCTGGACTACTATTCTGTACAAGCTTTTCGTAATCTTTTCTGTCCAGGATTACGTAATCTCTAAGTTGTCTGACTAATTGTACTAATTCCGTTTCCTTCTCCTTCGTCTCTATATATAATAATATCAAATAATACTTTTGCTGTCTCAGGGTGTTTAGAGAACAGTTTTAGCATCTATTCTGCTATCCCCGAATACTTCTATAAATTTGTAGAACTCTCCTTTTTCATCAAGCTGCAGTGCTAATTGTAGTATCTGTCTCGTTGGAGTTGCTTCCTCCCCCAAGTTCTCCAGCTCTTTCAGAAGTGTCTGGTACGCGTCCCTCTGTGCTGGATCCATCTTCTCTTGTCTCTTCATCTTTTATGTCGTTTAAAGCGTTTATAACTTCATCTTTGGTAGTCTTTGTCTTTACATACTCGTTTATTTTATTGACTATTTCACCCTTGTGTGGATTTCCCTTTGTTTCATACATGTGCATGAGTACGGACATGCTATTAGTATACTCAGTACGCTTTGTTTCGTCTTTTGCTAGCTCGTCTACAAGGCTTTCTAGTTCCTCAATGGTATAGTCATCCAATCTTCCGGAAACACTATCCACTGATCTAATAAGTTTTCCATCTTTATCGTACAAATTGCTATATTTACTAATCTTTCCCATTATTTTTACTATCTTTAAGTATTATCCAACATGTGGTAGTAGCTACTATTGGAAGTATCAAAAACATGAATATTATATCAAATGGATTCATCTTTATCTGGTTCGTAAAATCCTAATCTTCTACCGTTTCTCTCGGCCTTTTGTATTATTTCTGCCGCTCTTAAATATTCTTTATCCTTTGCTATTTCGCTCAGCATGGGCTACGTATTTTGTGCACCCTTCCTCTACAATTTCACCATCGTCGTTATGTATTAAGTGAGTATATTTTGCTTTTGATCTATTGAATTTAAACATTCTAAACGCTTTATCTCGATCCTATTTATCGTCATATCTATGAATATATTTCATCATTTGAGTAGCATTTACAGACCCCGCTACCCCTAGATTGCATAGGTTTTTAATAAAGCTCATAGCTCCATCTTCGCCGAATTTATGCTTTAGCATACTATATTCCTTAAGGCTCTTCTAGAACCATTGATTATCAAGATCGTATATTGGTTCCTATTCTACAATGTATGCTATATTTACTGGTACTCCATGTATAAAGAAATATTTACACTATTCTGTACACGGTTTATTCTAGTATTGTAGAGATAAGAAGTCGGCATAATATAGTACAGCACTCATCTCAAACTAGTTCATTCTTTATTCGCTGTTTGTGTTACACATTCAGTAAGGTACCCAATTAGGTATGCATATACTTCATTCGTATCCTCGGTTAACTTTATATGACACGCTTCAAGTATATCTACAGCTGCATGAAAAGCCTCATGAGCAAAGGTGTTTACATCACTATTATCACCCTTTAGACTGTTTATTACTATAACTTCACAATCTTCGTTTGATTCTTTGTCATACGCCCCTCTAGTGGTATAGGCTGTATAACCTGCCCATTCGTCATCAATTATAGACGTATCATCATCTTTAAAGCAAAATCGTTTATCTATTACAGACTTATCTGGATTAATTATAACGAACAAGCTAAATCCGTATACTGTCTTATATTCGTCTATTATACACTTTTTCTTCTTATCCATACTATTCTTATTAGTCTTACAATTATTATTAAGCTTATATAGCTTCTACTATAGTTGTATAGTCTTACATACTGTAATAGCTGTACTACTAAAGTAGATCTCCTAAAGAGAATATATAAGAGAAAGGGTTCTTAGTCTGACTAACCCCCTACTATCCCCTACAATTCTGTTTATAGAATCTCAAAGGAATATGCCAAGATGCTTCTCGATAATGGATATGTTGAGGAAGTTGACGAAAAGAAGAGATTCGTAAATATCTTTGACGAGATCGATAATAAGCTCAATGAATACAACAATGAGCTTTATACCCTCAAGACAAAGGCCGACGAGAACACGCCTCAGTGTTTGCTTGTTGAGAAGGAGACAGTATTGAGAAACATGATTAAATTACTTGAGTACCTTAAAGGATTGAAGAAGTAATATGGATGATAAGATGATAGATCAGACTCAGTTGGCAGAGGACTTGAGCTCAAAAATAAAGTATGAGTTCAGACAGATGTTCTTGGTAAAGCCGCTTGAGCCTGTTAAAGTTAAGAAGAAGATCTCCGAACCTGTGGCTAAGGATACTAAGCCTAAGAAGGACAAGGATGGGATCGAGGCAGTTGATTATGATGAGGTAAAGACAGAGATAAAGGAAGTTGATTCAGATTTCTCTAGAGCTGTTGTACTTAAGTTACCATATGAGTATACACACCCATATAGTGATGAAAAGATACAGCAGATGCCTATTAAGGTTGGCGATATCGTTATATATAGATCATCTAGAGGTGCTATGTATTTCGATTTGCTTAAGGACTCTCAACTTGTATCGCTTTACGATATTGTAGCAACTGAAACAGTAGAAAAGTAATGAATATAGATAAAGTTTGTAGATAGATTGGACGTACATTGAACGATGACCCAGAGCTAGTAAAACAAATAGTTATGCATTAGTTTTAGTTCGTAGTTGATGTTATGAAAGATCAAGATGATACTAGAGACGTATTAATAAACAAACTATTTAGATTCAAGCTTAAGAATAGATTTAAAGATAATAAAAATAAACCATTAAGCCCATATGAAAAAGATAATAAACATTGAGCGTAAGCCTATTATTGCTGATACAGATACAGCTGAGGTTTAGGTTATTAATAGATCTGCAAGAGCAATTGATGACATCTACATCATCCCAGAGGACGCTCATATTGAGTGGACATCAAAGCTCTCCCCAGATAAGGTTATTGAGGCAGATGTAAAGAAGAATGATATTCTTGTTACATTCTACGATAGAGATCTTGGCACAGACTTCGTAATAGTTCAGTCTGAAGATTGGTTGAAAGCTCTTAACAATGCTAAAGAAGCTGACCAGAAGAGAAAAGAAGAGTGGGCAGCAAGGCAGAAAGAGAACAAGCCTATGGCCCTTGCTTGCGGAGACGATTGTGGAAATAATTGTGGACCATGTTAATATTTAAGTTATGAAGAAAGCTATTAAAAAGACAGTTAAGGTAAAGAGACCTAAGTATACAATCTCTATGCTGGATGTTGCTAATGCAAACGATGTTACAGCATATTTCCTTGGTCAGAAGATTTCGGCAGATATGAGAATGACTGATTGTGACTATGATACAGTTATATCAATCCTCACAGATGCTTTGCTTGATGAGATTCTTCCAGAGAACGGTTACGCTGTAGTAAAGGATGATTGCGTATACTTAAGATGCAAGGCATGCAGAGTTGAAGAGAAAGCTAAGAAGCCTTGGTATAAACGCTTATGGAATTGGATTACTCGTACTAAGTAATCACCTTTAGAGTCTATTAGTCAAACGGTAAAGACGGCCCGATACAAAGGGAATAGTTAGCAGGTTCGACTCCTGCATAGACTCCTCATTTGTTTAAGAAATTATAAGATTGATAATATGAGTGGCATCCCTGTGTGTACACTATAAATAAAAAGCTACCATGGTAAGCTGACACAGGGACCCAATACTAGTATACGTCTAGTTAAAACGTAAGTGGCCGAGCTGATGGTACACTATAAATAAAAGGCCGAAATTAGCACGAATACTGGTTCTGCGTAACTCCAGCTAAAGGTTACGTGTTTATCGCGAAGTGGAGCAGTTGGTAGCTCGCAAGGCTCATAACCTTGAGGTCACTCGTTCGAATCGAGTCTTCGCAACTCCTAGGAATCCGTACGTTGGAGCAGAGGTCAGCTCGTCCGCAACAGAGCGGAAGGTCGATGGTTCGAATCCATCACGTACAACCCTGAGCTTCGATAGTGTGGCGTTCTACATATTTGGCCACCAGGAGCGAAATTGATATCAGAAAAATATGTCGGCTACAATGGTCTGAAGTGTAGCAATGTAGTTTTAGGCAGATAAAAAGCTCGATAGCCTAAGGTGAGCTTCTACAATATTGCCCTATGGTGTAATGGCTAGCACAGAAGTCTCTAAAACTTTTAGTCTGGGTTCGAATCCTAGTGGGGCGACAATAAGAAAATAATATTTGAATACTATGGAGTTGAAATTTAAGAGACTTGAGGATAACGCTATCCTCCCTATTCGTAGCACAAAAGGTGCTGCAGGAATTGATTTGACTTGCACTAAGATTGAAACAGCTCTTAATGAAGCAAATCAGCTAATGTTGGTTTACCATACAGGATTGGCAGTTGAAATTCCTGCCGGATATGTTGGTTTACTTATACCACGCTCTAGTATTTGGAAGAAGTCATTATGGCTTACTGATAATGTCGGTGTTATCGACAGTGATTATAGAGGCGAGATTGTAGCATTCATGAAGGCTACAACAGATACTATTCCTGCTGTTTACAAGCAGGGCGAGCGCTTCTGTCAGTTAGTCATCGTTCCTATACCAGAGTATACAATCACAGAGGTTTCTGAGCTTTCGTCAACAGAGAGAGGCGATGGCGGATTTGGTTCTACTGGCACAGGACATGAAAACGAATCTAGCGCAGCTGCGGGAACTCAGTCACAGCTTAAGGAACAGGTTGAGTCCGTACCAGAGCCAGCGGCGGCACAGGAAGGTGCTGAGGTAAGCGAAGGATAGGCCTAATTCGCTTACATAAAGGGGATTACCGAAAGGTAGTTCCCTTTTACTGTTTAAATACATTAATGCATTAATTATGATTTAGGAAAAAGATTTTTTATATAGAGTTCCAGTAAAAACAGCACCTATAACAACTCCTGGTGGATAGATTAGAAACCCAGAAATATTGGTTGATCTTGAAGGTGGGGAGTTTATGCATGGAAACATATTGGATGCAAACTCTACAAATAAGCTTATTAATCAGTCTGTAAAAGACGCTGTAGACAACAAGCTTATTGAAAGCGGATACTTAACAAAGGATTTACTTGATGCTGAAACAACAAGAGCTACAGAATAGGAGAATAGTTTAAAGACTCTTATAGGTGCTGAAACTGGTGCTCGTACAAAGGGCGATGAAGACTTAGGCGCTAAGATTAAGGCAGAGCAGACTAGAGCTGAAGGTAAAGAGAAAGAAATATCAGATAAGCTTGCAATAGTTGATGGTGATTCAAATACAGAAGGATCATTTAGAAAAGCTATTGCAGATGTAATTGCTGCTGCCCCAGAAGACCTTGATACACTTAAAGAGATAGCTGATAAACTTGCTGGTAACGATGACTTACATACAGCATTAAATCAGGCTATTACAGAAAAGGCTGATGCCTCTGCGCTTGCAAATGAAGTTGCTAGAGCTACTGGTGCTGAAAGCGGTTTGCAAGCTGCTATTGCTACTAAGGCTGATGCTACAGCACTTAGTAATTATGTTCTTACAACAGCGCTTAATTAGCAGGTTGATACGCTGAATGCTGCTATTAGTGATAAGTAGGATGCTGGATACTATATAACTTATGACATGGATAGTGGTTCAGAATATACATTACAAAAAGGCTTAAAGTTTGGCAATAAAGAAAACAACGTAACCATAAATGAAGGTGGTATGGATATCCTCATTGCTGGAAATCATGTTGGTCTTGGTATTACAGGAATTATGGGATCTGAAGGTGATAACAGTTATGCGATTGATTGTAATAGTATCCATCTATCTAATATGGGCGATGCAATCACAATTGAGCCTATAGGTATATCTTCCGTTACGGATAAAGGTACAACTCTTTTCAATATAGACTCTAGTGCTATCATACTTGGTGCTACCAATAATCCTAACGTAAAGATAAGTAGTGAAGGAATAACATTCGCAGGCAAAACAGGCAGCGATATACCTACAGCAAATGGTACGTTTATTAATGTTAATGACATTGCCAGTGCAGACGACGTTTCCAGCTTGCGTGTAGGCCTGTCGAGAAAATAGGATAAAATCACAGTCAATGAAGTTGATACCACAGATATAGAAACGGCTGATATCACAAAACTGAGAACTATTGTAACCAATCTTATAAACGCACTTAGTGAAAGTGATCTAATTAGAGAAACGGAAACTATTGAATAAAGCTAGGTCTTAATGAAAGCATGACGGGGTTCACTGCCCCGCCTAGCACAACAGATTCTACCACGCCTCTTTTCAAATGCGTACCAGGGTAGGACTTTTATCACCCCTAGATGGAATATACTAGGGCTCGCGTAGTAATACGCTTTTTAGATTAAACGGGACTAGGATTATTCCAGTCCTAGTTCCATATTGTTTTACTATCGGGAGCCTTTACATATAAAGATAAGGCTTATGGCATTTAAAGATGTAAAACAAAACTATTCAGTATATATACTGAATAAACAGGATATAACTATTACCGACGGAAAGGTTATATCAGTTGGATTTCCACACTTAGATTTAAGTACAAAGCCAGCAATGGGTTAGTCACAAATGGTTGTAGATGTAACCATAGAAGCTAATTCAAAGACGGCTACATATTCGATCCCAGAGAACCTATCTGTTACATATGCAGGAGATGTAGTATTGTCTACAGATAAGCAGGGTCTGATGGCTGAAGTAGAGCAGATGAAGAATACTGCTGAAAAGATACTTGAGTCTGTTCCTAAACAGAAGGAAGTAGTAGATAAGACAACAGTATTGTTGTCTGAGCTTAATCCTGTCTATAAGGAGAAGAAGGAGACTGAATAGAGATTCTCAAAGATAGAGGAATCTATAAGTAGAATGGAATCAACTGTTAATAACTTTATTAATTCTTTTAACCATGCACAAGGTAATAGTAATACGGCACAGTGACGAAGATAACCAGAGTTCTAAATATGTTGCAAATCTTTAGAAAAACAAAGATGGCAGCTATTCAGCTAGTGTTGGAGTTGTAAAGGAAGATGGGTATAATGACTATGTTAGTAAACATGGCTTACACTTTACAAAAGCTTTACAGGAATACGCTAGTAAATAGATGGTTAATTCAAATAATTAGGAGCATACATGGACTTCCGAGTAGGTTCAAAATGTATGCAATGTACTTAATCTTAAAATTCCAGATACTTCTACGATAGAAGATGTAACTTATACCGCAAATATGGCTTATGCTGATTTTTATCCAGAACTACTTAATGAGCACCAGTGTATAAAATATGCAGTTGCTGTAGCTAATGATAAAGATGGCTATACAGGAATTCAATTTTGCAGATGGGTGGCAGATGTTGTAGGAAAGAAGGAAAATATAGATTGGGATAAATTCAAATAATCTTTAACTGTGGCGTTTTAGACGTGGTCTTCGATGACACCACAGTACAATAATTGTTAACAATTTAAACGAATTAATATGATTAATTTTTGCGTAGAACCAAAAAAGCCTTGTCGCAAAAATCCAATCGAAGAATTAGATTTTAAAATAGACAAGTGTTATTCGTCAATATATTCTAGATTGTGCTGCCATGAAAATGATTCGGCCTCACATATATCTTAGGAGGAAAGAGATGAATGGAATGGAAAGGCTAGCAAAGAAGCATTAAATGACATTTAGGATTAGCTGAATAAAATAACCAGCGATGAAAGCGGCTCTATGAAATATGAGATACTGCTTGAAGTTAGTAAACAAATAACTGCTGCTATAGATGGTTTAAACTTAGGCGATTATGCTAAAAAGAAATACGTAGACGACGCTATTAAAAATATCAATCTTGATGGCTACGTAACAAAGGATCATGCTGATTCTACATATTTAAAAAAAGTAGATTATAAAAAATTCGACGAAGATAGCTATTACACTAAAGCCGATATATAGAAGATAATTGGAGACTCTACTATAGGTAAAGACTATCCTATAGAGAGCTTTACATTAGAACATAATGATCTTATTCTCAAATAGAAGAATGGTGGTTAGTTTAGAGTTGCTTTATATGAAAGCGGACCTGATGGCGGAGTAAATGCTGATTATGTATAGCAGTAGCTTTTAAATTATATTAAAAAGAACACATTATCAAAATTGATAATAAACGATAAGGCGTACTCTATTGAAAGTGGACGTGACATAAAAATCCCTATTAGTGGTGCTGGTTCAAGTATAGACTATACTAAATTTGGATATAACAAATCTTATTTCAAAAAACAACCAAGTAATTCTGTGGCACCAAGTAAACCTAGTGCAAATAGACCACCTGAAGACGGTTCTGGGTGGGTTGATGATGCCCCAAACTAGGAAGCTGGATACTACATATGGATGACACAGGTATTCATAAATGGTAATGGATAGTATGGAGAGTATACTAATCCAATATGTTTAACTGGAACCGCAGGAGAAAGCGCTGTATCATACGACATCAAAACATCTACTAGTACTATTAATTACCAAGATGGAGCAATGTATCCAAAGACTATTAGTGTATATGTTGTAAAGAGCAATGGCTCATAGATTACAAACATTACACCACTAAATGGTTCTGGTTGGTCGTTCTCGTATAGTGTTGATGGCGGAACTGCATGGACTGTAATATCAGCTGATTAGATTCAAACAGAGGGCGATAACGGAATGTTGTTTAAAGCTACAAATGGAACAATAACCTTAAGCGAATATGTTCCAATCGTTAGGTCTGGTATAAACGGATCAACTTATTCATTGTAGCTTTCAAACATATCGTTATCATACGTTCCGGCAGATTAGAATTACAACTTATAGATGAGCTGTAATGTTAATTTGTATAAAAACGAAAATGCTATAGATAGTACTGATGCAAATCTATACAATCTATATATGTAGCTAAACTCAAACGATAGAACAACATTACAGTATAACACAGATCATTGGGATGTTACAGTAAATACAACAGTATAGTCTAAGTCTAGTACTATTACTATATACGCATATAATACAAACGGTGCTTATCTTACATCTACAACTATTCCTGTATCAGCTTCTGGAGACACATCTATAGGACAAACGTTCAAGGGTTCTCCTTTAAGAATCACTGGCGAATGGTAGAGCGGAACAAAGTACTATGACGGAAAGAGAAGTGCAGAAAGTGGTATATTCTATTAGGATGTTGTACTTTATAAAGGCGTATATTATGCTTGTGTAAATACAGATTCTGGAGAAGATGATCATTGGGAGACGCCGCCAATCACTGCTACGTATTGGTCAGCATTCTCGTTATCTCCTGACATTATGGCTAATACAATTATTGCAAACAAAGCATTTATAAAGGAATTATCTACAGAAGAGGTTGTTGTATTCGATGAGAATAATAACATTGCAGCTGGTATGACATCTAGTAGAGCGATTAAAAGCTCCGCACTTCCACAAGACACAAATAAGGGTGACGTTCGTATATGGGCCGGTGAATTTACTGGCGGAGACCTTACAACTGCCCCATTTACTGTTACTAGTGCAGGAAAATTAAATGCAACAGATGCAGATATAACTGGAACCGTAAATTCAAAAAGTGGCAATATAGGCGGATTTACAATCTCTGATAAATCACTTGTGTCAGAAAGTGGATCAATAATAAAATTTTTTAATAGATAGACTACCGGTACAACGTTGAAGTTGGATATAAACGTTGGAAATGAGTTATACGCATATTAGGAGACTGCAAATTTGTGCCCAGTATTATATATCGAAGACATTAAAAGTGGAAACGATATATACGAGCCAGCAGGTATAGCTATAAATTCTAGAAAATCCAACAATGACCAGACGACTGCAATACTTGTACAAAGTGGATATATATCAGGACTTAGGGAAACAGTTACAAATATAGTCAACAACTTTGGATCTGCAGTCATTGGTGGACCATATGATTATGGTGGTACATTTATTGTAAAGAGCGATAAAGTACATGTACGACTCGATGACGAATGCCTTAAAGGAACACAGCACACTTATATTATGCAAGGAGCTTGCACGATATCATTTAGTAGCGATAAATCAAATATATACAGATATAATTCTGCGGAGCCATCAACCGAGGCAAGTTTTAGTGGAAGCTCACTATGGATAAGGTGTCTGTTCGATGGAACGAATTGGTATCTTTGCGAGTAATGATTACGGTATAACAATGTTTGATATTATATAGAATAAAATACAATTAAGCACAGAAGATTTAGCTATACCACCATTTAAAGACTTCTACAATAATGCTAAAGATAAACAAGATGCGTTAAAGAAGATCGAATTCATAGTGTGGAGATATAAATGGAATAGCCCATATGAGGCATATCCAGAGAAAGAACGCACATGGAGAGTAGCTAAAGATGTACTTAATGATGAGAATTATAAACCTGATGACGTTGTAAAAGAATTAGCAAAAAGGTTCCAGGAGTTCCAAGAGACTCCTGCTACCCGCTTGCTTAAATCTTCTAAGAGCGCAGCAGAGGGCATTATGAACACGATGGATAGCTATGCGGAAGAAGAGCTCGATATAGATACAGCTAAGAAACTTTCAGCTATATTGAAAGATGTTAGCGGAATAATCAAGTCGTTAGACATGGCTATGAAGTAGGCAAAAGCAGAACAAGCAGAAACCGGTAGAGTCAAGGGTGGTGGCATTATTGGTATGTACGAATAATTATGATAGACTTTAATTAGAGACTCCATGATACTGATAAGTTTAGATAGGCAGCTATCTTCTTTCAACAGCATGGATGCTATACCTTAGCTCCTAGAGGTACTACTGATTATAACAAATATTGGGAGCAAGAGACAGATAGATGCCTTAATGGTTATACTGCTCCAGATGGAGAAGGCATAACTGGATACAATTACTTCTATCTAAATTATAGTCCAATCATGCGACTTAAGGAAGAAGAGTATACAGATAGAGAGGGTAACCTCAGAAAGAGAAGACAACGTATACTTGAGTTCCCTAGCTTTTGGGACTATGATTACTATTATTTTTGCGCTATAGAACAAGCAGAGTTGGAAGGAAAGCATATGGCTGTGCTTAAATGCAGACAGAGAGGATATTCATTTAAGGGTGGATCTATGCTAGTTAGAAACTATATGCTTATACCAGGTTCGAAGAACTTCGCTATAGCATCAGAATAGAAATTCCTTATAGGTGATGGTTTGTTAACTAAAGCCTGGCAGATAATGGACTTCCTTGATAAGCATACTGCATGGGCTAAGCAAAGACTTGTATCTACGCGTATGGAAAGAACATCCGGTTATAAAATCACCGATGAGTTTGGTAAACAAACCGAACAAGGATACTTATCTAGCATAACTGGTATAACTCTTAAGAACGATCCAGAACGTGTGCGTGGTACTCGTGCTAAACTTGTATTATGGGAGGAAGGCGGTAAATTCCCTAGCCTTCTTGATGCATGGCGTATAGAATAGCCTTCAGTAGAAACCGATGATGGTAAAGCGTTCGGATTGATGATAGCATTTGGTACCGGTGGTACCGAAGGAGCCAGCTTTGAAGGATTGAAAGAGTTGTTCTACAAGCCTAAATCTTACAATGTTCTCAGCTTTCCTAATATATGGGACGAAGGTAGAGAGAACACTGAATGCGCATTCTTTGTTCCAGCTTATTCAAACCTAGAATCATTCGATGATGACGGTAACTAGGTTTACATGGATAAGGATGGAAATAGCTACAAAGAGAAAGCTATAGAGAATCTTATAGACCAGAGAAATAAAGTAAAGGACGGTGGTGCTAGTTAGCAATCAATAGACCGTTTTATATCAGAGCGTCCTATAAGGCCAGCAGAAGCTGTATTGGAGCTCGGTAAGAATATATTCCCTAGAAAGTTATTGATGGACCAATTGACCAGAATAAGGACCAACAAGAAGCTTCAAAGCATGAAGCATATAGTTGATTTAGAATGGGATGGAAATGGTCAGGTAAAGGCTACAGAAAAGCCTAGTGGGGATATAACTAACTACCCTCTTAAGAAGGGAGATAAACCTCATGGGTCTGTAGTTATATGGGAATATCCTGTAAAGGATCCTCCACATGGTTTGTATATAGGAGGATGTGACCCATACGACCACGATGATAGCTTTACAAACTCTCTTGGTTCTACATTTATATTTAAACGCGTAAGAGCTGGAGAAGCATGGACCGATGTAATAGTAGCAGAGTATTCCGGAAGACCAGATACAGCAGAAGAGTACTACGAGAATGTGCGCAAACTACTTACATTTTATAACGCTAGATTATTATTTGAGAATGAAAGAAAAGGAATCTACCCTTACTTTACGAATAAACACTGCGATTACCTCTTGGCTGATTAGCCAGATAAAATCATATCTGAAGTCTTTAAAGACAGCAAAGTGCAAAGAAGAAAAGGATGCCACATGACCAAACAGATTAGGGCGTATGGCGAAGGATTAATATTAGAGTGGCTATTAGATGAGTTTGAAGAAGGCCACCCTAATGTAGAAAGAGTATACAGCGAACCTCTAATAGAAGAGCTCATAGAGAATGATGGTGTGCGAAATGTAGACCGCGTGATAGCTTTGTGTATGGTAATGATATACAGAGAGGAACTCTATTAGGTAAAGGTGTCGTCTGCAAAAGAACAAAACAAATAGGTTGAACTCTTCGAGATGCCGTTATTTAGCAAACAATGGTTTGAAGAAGATAGCAGCACAAGTGAAGACGGTATGCCGATATTCACATTTTAATACATGGAAGATAACTTATACAATTCAGCTTTCCCCAGACAAAAGCTCCCTCTTTCAAAGAAAGGAAAGAAGTGGCAGGAAGATTGCGTTAACTATATTATAGGTGAAGGTAACGTAACATCTGGAGGAAATAGTACATCATATTACGGAGAGCTGTAGACCTATTATAATTTATATAACAGCATCTTCGACGAGAAGGATTTTAAATCAATTACAAACCCATTCAAGGTCGAGGATGGTTTTCCTGCTACTCCTCACGACTTTAATATTATAAGACCTAAAGTAGATTTGCTTATAGGTGAGGAAACGAAAAGACCTCTTAACTTCAGAGTTATCAGAACTTCATAGGAGGCTACATCTGAAATGCAGGAGAAAGAGAAATAGATGATTCTACAATATATAGAAGCAGCTATCACAGCTAGAATGAGCCCAGAGGAAGCTCAGTAGTTCCAGTAGTAGCTACAGTCTGGAGAAATTATGCCACCAGAGTAGATAGCTAAGTATATGGACAAAGACTACAAAGATATTGTAGAGAATACTGCATATCATTCTCTTACCTATCTGAGAGAGAAGCTTGATCTTGACAACGAGTTTATCAAAGGCTGGAAGGACGGATTGATCTCAGGTAGAGAAATTTATTACGTTGGCGTACTTAATGCAGAGCCATATGCTGAGAGAGTTAATCCTATATGTTTCTCTTACGACAAGAGTCCAGACCTTGATTTTATTGAGGATGGATCATGGTGTTGCAGAAAGATGCGTATGCCTATAACTGAAGTATACGATAGATATTACGACAAGCTTGAAGAGAAAGATCTTGATAAGCTTGAAGAAATGATTGGTTCTACTCCTGGTAGAAACCTTGGAGACAGAAGCCCTGTGGATATGGGTATACAGTTACGTATATACGATAATCCTATATTTGAAGGATCAGGTAAATCGCTTGTAAATGTATGGCATTGTTGCTGGAAGTCTTTTAAGAAGATCTTTTATGTAACAACTACAGATGACGCAGGACAGCCTTAGATTAATATAGTTGATGAAACATATCAGCCTGTTGGTAATGAGGTTAGTGTAGAACCAGATTGGATTATAGAAGTATGGGAAGGATACAGAGCTGGTAGTGACTTATACTTTGGTATACAGCCTATTGAGTATCAACATGTAAGTATCGATAACCCTAATAGCCAGAAGCTTCCTTATTGTGGTGCTATTTATAGTAATACAAATAGTAAGCCTAGATCATTGGTTAGTATTCTTAAGCCATTACAGTATATGTATATTGTACTGTGGTACAGACTTGAGTTAGCTATCGCTAGAGATAAAGGTAAGGTTGTAAACATGGATATCACATAGATTCCTAAGTCTATGAATATTAGTCCAGCTAAATGGATGCACTACTTGTCTAGTGTTGGTGTTAACTTTATTAACCCGTACGAAGAAGGCTGGAATATCCCAGGAAGAGAGGGTGGTAAGCCTGCTCAGTTTAACCAGATAACAGCATTGGATCTTACAATGTCTAACGTCATAGCTGAATACATACAGCTGATGGATAAGATAGAAGAGTTGGCTGGAACTATTTCTGGTATTACATAGCAGCGTGAAGGAGCTGTAAGTTCATCAGAGATGGTAGGTAATGTAGAAAGATCTGTGGTACAGAGTTCGCATATTACAGAGCCATTGTTCTGGGTTCATAACCAGTGTAAGCGAAGAGTACTTAATATGCTCCTTAATACAGCTAAGGGCGCTTGGGAAGAGACTGGTAAACAGAAGCTTCAGTATATCTTTGATAATGGAGAAAGAGCATTCTTGGACATTACTCCTAAGTTCTACTACGAGGACATGGATGTGTTCGTAAGTGATACATCTAAAGATCTTGAGAACATATAGAAGCTCCAGCAGCTTATACAGCCGGCTATGCAGAATGGTGCCAGCTTGCTTGAAGCCGCAGAGATTCTTACAAACGATAACTTCAATATCATTAAGCAGAAGCTTAAAGATATGCAGACCAGACAGGAGCAGATACAGCAGCAGCAACAGGAAGCAGAAGCTCAGCAGCAACAGCAGTTGCAGCAGATGCAGAATGAGTCTAAGCAGCAAGAACTTATGTTACAAGAAGCTCAGATGGATCTTCAGAGATATCAGATTGATCAAGATAATCAGACTAAGATAGCTGTAGCACAGATTAATGCTTATCGTGGAACCGAGGAATTAGATCAGGATCAAAACGGAATCCCAGATCCAGTAGAAATTGGTAAACAGGCTATCGAGCAGCAAAAGATTAATCAAGAGGCTTACAATAAGCGTTACGAAGCTAAGCAGAAGCGCGAGATAGAAGATCAGAAGATTTAGCTTGAGAAGGATAAGATGAAGCATGAGACAGAGCTGTAGAAGGCTAAGGATGATGCTGCTTATGAACGCGAGAAACTTAAGGCTCGCACGGCCCTTAAGAATAAAACATCTGGCGAGAAGTAATGAAGTTTGACAACAAGACATTTTAGTAGAAGTATGAAGCGTGGAAGAACGGCGCTGATTACTGGAAGGATATTAGAGGAATCAACTTGGGTGGAAACACCCAGGCTGAGGAACCTAGTCCAGAAGAGCAGCAGTAGATGAATTAGGATGTATAGGCTATACTTAATGCTTATAATGAAGGAAAGGATGTTAATATAGCTGAAGACATTATTAAGCCATTACCTTTTGATACTCCATTAAACGAAGAACATCCTATACTTCATAAATATAAAGGTGGAAAAGATGATTCTATTAATACTTTTGTTAACAGAATGGGCCCTCTTGTAGGACAATAGCTAAACAGATATGGCTACGGTGATGCTGCATATTATAATGTAATGCGTTAGCTTGCATACGAATCTAATTATGGTAGATCTAGAGTTGCTAGAAGACAGCATAATTACGGTGGAGTAGGCTGGAACGGAAAGACGTATACAACTTATAAAAGCGATGCAGATTTCGTTAAGGATTATGTAAGGCTTATGCATACAAGATATGGAGCAGCGCTTAGAGCTAAATCTACATAGGATTATGCTAGAGCACTTAAGCAGAAGGGTTATTATGAAGATTCTCTTTAGAATTACTCAAGAAACCTTAATAGTATGAATAGCCTTGTTAGGGCAGCTCGTAATCATAGGAATGCGCATAAAGACGCCTATAACTATAATGTGTAGTTAAACGACCTTGAGTAGGATTATGAAGATGCTAAAAATACTAGTCCTATAATTATCAATTCGCCATCTACAAGGTAGCCTAGTACTATTAGAGCAGATGTTCCGGCAACTTTACTTGGCCCAACTTAGGAAGAGATAAAGGCTCAGCAATAGCGTGATCTTAATAAGTATAAACAGTAGATGTATGATAGGTTAACATAGCCTTCACTTCCAAATATACTAAACTTGCTTCCATCTAATAACTTTGGAAAAGACTCTTATGGCTAGAAGTTCTGGTGGAGAAGAGGTAATAATCTTAAACTGATGTAATTATGACACAGATGGAAAGTCCTAAGCGAAAGATGCAGAAAAAGAACGACTATCAGCGTCATAAGCTCTTTCGTAAGATTAAACGTAGAAGAAAAGCATAGGCTGAAGCAGATTAGCATATGGCTGAAAAATAGCTTAGAAAGAAACTTAAGATTCCTAAGTTTGGAAGTGGCAAAGATATTAATATAAAGAAATCTAAGCGTGGTACATTTACTAAAGCAGCTAAATAGCATGGCATGAGTGTTCAAAGCTTTGCCAATAAGGTTTTGAAAAATCCAAGCAAGTATAGTGCAGCTATGAGAAAGAAAGCAAACTTTGCGCATAATGCAGCAAGTTGGAAACATTAAACATTACACGGGTTCGACTCCCGTGTAGCGTACAACAATTAAAAATATTAACTTAGTTATAATTTAAATTATGGCAAGAAAGAAGAAAAATCCATTAGGTGATTTTGAAGACGCTTTGAGCTCTCTCGGGTTCGGTGGCCAGGAAGGTGGCGACAGCGTTACAGACATCGATAATCAGGATGTGGTTAATCAGGTGTTAGACGACCCTAATGATGATATTGATAATTTAGACAATCCAGATGACGACAAGTCTTCTGAGGATAATAAAGATGATAAGAATGTAACTGGTGATCCTAATGCCCATGATGATGAGACACAGATCCCAGATAATATTTTAAATAATAATACGTCCGACACAACTACAGTTGACAACGAATAGGATGACGACAATGATGATAATGATCAGCAGACTGACACTGATGTCGTAGATCCTGGAGAAGCAGAACAGATTGGTGCTTTCTTTGACGCATTCGCTGAAGCTAATGGTTGGAGTGTTGATGCAAACGAGAAGCCTAAGTCAGTCGAGGACCTCGTAGAGTATATCAAAGATGTCGTAGATGAGAATTCAATCCCACAGTACGCCGATGATCGTATTGCTAGACTTGATCAGTACGTAAAGAATGGTGGTAAATTTGAAGACTTCTATCAGACACAACAGAAATCTATGTCTTACGATAGCATAGATTTGGAGGACGAATCTAATCAGAAAGCAGCTGTTCGTGAGTTCTATAAATTACAGGGAATGAACGACGAACAGATTAGTCGCAAGATTGAGCGCTATGAAGATGCTGACATGCTGGAAGATGAAGCAGCTGATGCTGTAAATTATCTTAAGGCGTACGAATAGCAACAGCAAGAGTATATGGCTCAGCAACAGGAAGCTCAGAGACAAGAACAAGAGCAGCAAGCTGCACAGTTCATGGACGACCTTACTTCTAGTATTAATGGTCTCACCAATATTAGAGGTATCAATATCCCAAAGGAGGATAGAAAGGCATTGTTCGATTATATTACAAGAACTGATGCAGACGGTTTAACAGAGTATCAGAAGGCTTTTAATAATAACCTTGTTAACAATTTGATAGAATCAGCCTACTTCACAATGAAGGGTGATGCTCTACTGGGCGAAGCACAGCGCAATGGTCAGACATCTGCTGCGAGTAAACTTAGACAAATGCTCAAACACCAAACAAAAAATCATACATCATACAATGTTGGGCATGAAAAACAACCTCAGGCATGGGATCTCGCGTCAAAATACCTATGATGAGACAATTAACATATTATGAATAATTCAAGTTCTTTATTAAATAATCTTCAGCTCTACCGTGGTAAGCGTTTTGCTGACTTGGTAGACGAAAACATGATTGCTAACGCAATGCTTACAAAGCCTCATGAAGTAGCAGGCTTGTTGTCATTGGTTTTTGGTACAAAGGATGATGGTATTTCAACTACCATCGACTTGTTAACTGGTGGTCTTGGTTCAACCATGACTATCGAAAACAGAGAATATGAGTGGTCTGTAATGATTGATGCTGATCACGCTGTTAATATCCGCTATGCTAAGTGGAATGGTAAGGAGATTACCCCTAAGTCAATTACAGAAGGTTTGACTCCTGGTATTAACAATACTCCTATTTATCTTGGTCTTGAAGAGAAGTGGTTCGGTCCAGGTGCAATTCTTGCATTTGACAACGTAAACTTCCAGGTACGTGTAAACGGTACTCCATACCAGGATGGTAGTACATGGGTATACGAGTGCTATGTAGCAGAAGGCTTCCAGGGTTCTTATATTCCTTGCGAGTATTTGCTCCCAGGTCGTCAGGTAGACCGTATCGGTTCTGCATACGAGGAGTACAGTGATGAGGCAGATATCATCAACTATCAGACTCCATTTAAGATGCGTAATAGCTTGATGACTATGCGTCTTACTTACGATATCACTGGTGATGCTTACTCTACAGTATTGGCTATCGCTTTGACTGATCCTGAGACAGGTAAGAAGTCTTATTTGTGGTCTGACTATCAGTATTGGAAGGCTCTTCGTGAGTGGAAGAAGAGAGAGGAGAAGCAGTTGTTGTTCGCTCACTCTAACCGTAACGCAGATGGTACTTACAATTTGAAGGGTACTAATGGTCGTTTTGTTCCAATCTCTGCAGGTTTGTTTGAGCAGATTGCTCCAGCTAACGTACGTTATTATACAAAGCTGACTACAGAGTTGTTCGAGGATTACTTGTTCGATCTCTGTTACAACATCATTGGTACTAACGAGCGTAAGTTCGTTGCTTTGACCGGTGAGATGGGTATCCGTGAGTTCGACCGCATCTTGAAAGAGAAGGCAGCTAGCTTCAATATGATTGATACACACTTCATTACAGGTTCTGGTCAGGATCTGAAGTTGGGTGGTCAGTTCACAACTTACACTATGACTAATGGTATCGAGTTGACAGTTAAGCGTTGTGCTATGTTTGATAATATGGAAATGTTCCGTCAGCTTCACCCATTGACAGGTAAACCATTGATGTCTTACACATTCTTGTTCGTTGACCTTGGTCGTCGTGATGGTCAGGCTAACATCGTCAAGGTATGCCGTAAGGGTCGTGAGTTCGTACAGTGGTGTACTGGTGGTTCTGTATTGCCAAATGGTTATGCAAACAACATTAACACTATGCGTTCTAACAGTCGTGATGGTTACCAGGTACACTTCCTTGGTGAAGAGGGTATCATGCTGAGAAACCCATTGTCATGTGGTATCTTGTATTGCGATGCTGAAGACCAGGAGACTATTGCAGTCGAGAATAGAGCAGCAGAGTTCGCGTAATTAATAAAATAATATACAATGTTCAACCCCACCCAAGATCGGGTGGGAGCTTGGCATTGCAACAACTAATTGAAAAATTATGGTAGTTGAATTAAAGATCAGAAAGAAAAATCCCTGGGCTGGATTGTTAAAGTATAAACATTGTTTTGATTATATTGCACCTTACTTTACCAGATCTGGGTCGATATACACAGGTTTAACACCTGAGGACGAAAAGAAATTTGAAAAGGAGCTTGGCTATCCAGAAGGCCATCTCGCTAAGAATTCACCATTCTGGAATACATTCTGTGTTAAGGTTGGTTCTAAGAGCACAATCCTCGATGACTCATTCCCACGACAGGCTATGATCATTAAGTTCCTTGAGGGACATAAGAGAGTAGCTACATCACTTGATAAACTCAATGCTGGTAAGGATTATCTGCTTATTAATAGACAGGCTGAAGCTATTGAGAAGAATAAGATTAACAAGCTTCGTAGAGACGCTATTATTGCTTTTGGCAAGCTTTCTCTTGAAGAGATGCGTAAGTGTCTTAGATTGTTCGGTGTTAGCGCTGATACAATGTCTAATGAGCTTGTAGAGTCTACACTGTTCTCATTGGTTGATAAACAGCCACAGAACTTCTTTACAAAGTGGGTTAATAACAAGACAAAGGAAACAGAGTTCTTGATCGAGAGTGCTATTGCCAAAGGTATTATCCGTAAGGATAGAACACAGTATTACTATGGTTCTGAGATGCTTGCAGACTCATTATAGGATTGTATTGCATACTTGGACGCAAAGAAGAATCAAGACTTAAAGATCTCGATTATTAATCAGGTCGAAAATAAATAATTAAACTAACGACGTATGACGCATAGTGATATTTATACTAAGTTTATGATTGAATATGACAAGGCAAATATAACTTCGTCATATCCGTCGCTAACTAAATATGAGATTGCTACAATACTTGATAAAGCCTACTTAGCTCTTATAGCTCAAAAATATACAGGAAACAATCCTAGAAGGTCAGCGTTTGAGTCAGATATGAAAGCAATCGAAGATTTATAGCCATTGATTAATAAATTAACTGCCGTTGGTAGTTTATCTGGCGATAATAGCTATATATTCGCTACGCACACTATAGATAATCTTGTTTTATACATAATTGATGGACAGATTGAAATCAAAGAAAGTATTAGTTCTCACGATAACAAGAACCATCAATATGAAAATATAATATTCGTATCGCATGATGTTGCTAAAAAATTTAAGGTCACAAAAACAAATCTACCTTGGATTGAGTAGCCTGTAGGGTGCATAGAGAACAACAATGTTGTGGTATATGTAGATCCAATGGATGTGCAATATAATGGAGCTCAGTCAACAGCTGAATTCACATATATTAAACATCCTGCAAAATTTGCTATTGGACCAGGACTGTCAGTAAACGACTATGATTTCGGATAGACTAAATTTGAATTATCTGATAGCATGGCAGAGGAATTAATTAATTTGGCAATTATTATGTCTACCGAGATTGTAGAATCTAGTAGACTTACTACTAAAGCTAATACTAGACCACTTGAATCATGACAAGAGAAGAAACAAGAAAACTTGGTATTGAGTTTGAACGCAGACTAATTGAAGTATATCCTTAGTTTGCGACAGAAGAGAAACTTAGCACCGATGCGATATATTCATTCTTAAGCGAGTTCTAGACACAGTATGTAAAAGTATTGTATTCTAATGAAGACGATTTTCAACGTGGTACTAGACGAGCTAAAAGAATAAGCGATGTTAGTAGATCTTTAATTAGGCGAGTTAATATAAAGACATCAAATGATGATGGCTTATATAAACTGCCTGAAGATTACGCAATGTACGTAAGATCTGAAAGCATCGTTACAAAAAATTATAAAAGTGATAAGGTTTTGGAAGATGGTGTAATTACGCCAAATATACTTATTAAGCAAGAAGATGTAGACAACGTAATCAATGCGTACTACAACTATAATGGGATCATAAAAAATCCATTAGTTATATTTGAAAGTACTAATTATACAAGTAATTAGTTTAAGGTTATATCTGACATATATACATAGATAGAGAGTGTAGATCTTACATACTATTGCCAGCCTAATGCATTCAATGTATTAAAGTTTGATGACAACGATCAGTCTGCTGGAGCTGTACATAGTTATTGTTCGCTTCCGTATTCATGTTTTGAAGAGCTCGTGTCAGGTGCTGTAGACATGTATTTGACTCAGTATAAACTAAAACTTGCTTAGGGTAATTCTAAATAGAAATCACAACCAAAATAGTAGGAGGCTGAGTAATGAGGAATATAGATATTTTAGTAGGGCTAGAAAGAGAGATAAATAAATTTGATAGCCAGCTAGACAAACCATCTACTGACGAATCTTTATTCTGGCTTAATTAGGCTGTTGGTAAGTTTATCAAGCTTAGATTTAATAGCGATCTTGTTCACGGAACTTCATATGAACAAAACGAAAAGCGTAGAGAAGATCTTATTAAACTATACGAACAGAAGACTTACACATCAACAAATATGACTGTAGATGAAAGTCAGCCGTCATATACATCTTACATAATAACATATCCAGAAGACTTCATGTTTTCACTCAATGAGGACGTCGTGATAAGCGATCTTGATGGAGAGAATAAAATCAATACATGCATGTTTGAGTGCACGTAGGATAGTTTTATGTACAGAGTTAACAACAGTCTTACAGATTTCCATTACAGGTTTCATAGAGCTAGACCTCTACGTGTGAGAAACTCTAATGGATGTATGTTGCTCACAGATAAGCAATATAAGATTAGTGAATATTCTTTAGGTTATCTCAGAAAGCCTACAGAAATAACACTCGATAACCCTTATGATGAATATGAGGATTTCGAGGATATTATTATGCCCGAGATTATAAAGATTGCTGCTCAAATGTATTTAGAAAACAAGAAAGACGAGCGCTATAAAACTATAACTCAAGAGGTAAATACACAAGAATAATAATTTTAACGTGGAAAGCCCAGCTAGTTAGGTCTAGCATTAATATTATAGGGTGAGTAGAAAAAATTAATTTTAATATGATTACATATGTAAATACAGTCCTTGTTTCTAACAAGAACGGTGAGACACTTGCTACAGCTGAAGATTTGGTTGGCAAGGAAACAAAAGCAGAACTTAAGCCATTGGTTGGTAAGTTTGTATTCATGAACTGTGATCCATCTGCACAGGATGGTACAGCTATCACAGATGTTTATGCTTATGATGAAAACGCAGATCGTTTCAAGATTGGCGTTATTACATCTGATAGTTTTCAGAAGGTTGGTAAGGACGGCACAGTTAAGTTTGTCCCAGTTATCAAGTGGTCTAATATCATCAACGTCGCAGATATCAAGTCTGTAACAAAGCTCGACTATAAGGACGATGCTGAAGATCAGATCACAATAGACTTTACAAACGTACCAGCAGAAACACTTAAGGTTCTTGCACAGGGTGGTTGTCCTGTTGTACTTCGTCTTACATTCAAAGATATGCCAATGCGTTATCGTAAGTGGACAGAGTCTTATAGCTACGTTACAGAAGTTGGTGACGGTGTTGAGCAGATTATCGCTGGTCTTGTAAAGGATATTATTCGTGCCCCAAAGCGTCAGAGAGTATACGCTAAGACTGATGAGAAGAAGCTTACTCTTACAGCAATGAAATATGATGACGATGAGTCTAATAGAACAGAAAACGTATACATGAAGGGTCGCTTTGATGCGAATATGTATTGGATGAATCCAGCTGCTCCAGGTTGGGCATCTAACAACAAGTATGATCTTGGTGCAGTTTTCTCAAAGAAGGAAGGTACAACATACCCTGCTTCAGCTAAGCTTGTTCGTGATCGCGAACGTGCATCATTTGATTACCAGGGTGTTTTGCATCGTAGCTGCTGGTATGATCCTCAGCCAGCTATGGTTACAAATATCGATAATAAATACGATGGTATTACAATCGAGTTTGAGAACCAGTATAGAACAGCTGATGATTTGTGGCGCAGAACAAAGCAGACCGTTGAGATTTACGCATCTAATAATGGTGAAAAGTTTACAACTGGTGCTGTAGAGATTGCTGGTGGACTTGTAGGGAAGCTTCAGAATATGATTCAGGCTCGTCAGAACATAGCAAATCCTATTAGTAATGCAAACGCATACGACGAAACGAAATTTTAATATTTAGCCGGGGTGGGGTAATAAGCCCTATCTCGGCTTTTTGTTTTTAAATACATATCAATATGCAAAAAATCAGAATTGGAAATGATATTAGAATAAATATATCACTTGTTGATAAGACAGAATATAGTGCATCTAATATCAAAAATATAAAATGTTATTTGGTTAATAAAACATTAACCGAGAGCATGAATAAAAAATGCTGCAATAGTTAGTATTTGCTAAATTGGTGTGGATGTCCTACGTATCACGTATTACCTCATTGTAGAAATAAATTCTACTACAATGGAAGAGATTTTGACTGCAAGTGCGAAATGGATAAATATAGACCTTTGGACAAAACAAAATATCTCATGGAGTCTGAATTGGATGCAAACAACAATGTTATAAATGCATACTTCCCATCAAAGGATTAGATATGCGGAGTATATCAATTAGTTGTTGTTGTAGAAACATTTGTTCCTGGCTGGGGAAAAAGGCAGCTTAAAACTAATACGATAGACTATGGTGAGATATTTGAAATCGTTGATAAAGGTACAGAGTAGACTGGTGGTATAACAATAACAACCGGAGTTGATCCTTTGATTAATTCTGGATTTATTGGATATCTCGCAGTAAGACCATTTGCCGAAGATGAAGAAAGCGATAGCGAAAAGGGCTTTGATAGATCTGACGATGGATACGAAAACCCATCACAGGAAACATATGATAAGGTAGGAATATAGAATGTAGATCCTAATCTACTTCTCGAAGTTCATGATTTATCAAGATTTTCAACTATAGTAAATTATGTAGATGGTCAATATTTGTGGGTAATGTCTAAAAAGCCTATTAAAAACCTTATTGACGGAAGTATGAATAATATACCATTTACTACTGTTTAGTACAATGCTGAAACAGGATATTATTATTATGCAGGTTCTAACCCAGTACTTAAAAATACCATGTCTGGAGGAGTTTCTGTAAAGGCAATATTCTAAAATGACTAATTATGGCAGATATTAAAAACTCGTATATAAGACCAAAGAAAGAGGATACAATCGTATACGGAAGGATTGTTAGTGCGTCTACAGAAGGCGTTGTGGCAGATGCTGGACAAATATACGATGAACAGCTCAAAATTGGTCAGCACGAATTAAATAAGCGAATCATAAAGAGCGGCATTGGATCATTTGCCGGAATACCTACATATACAAAAGAAATCATAGATGGCGTAGATCCTAGTGACATCCCTGATAAATACATACTTATAGCTGATAAGGAAAGTGACCTAAAAACAAAACCTTCTAGAGAAGTTGAGGCAAATGGTACATATGTCGACATTTTGTTTTCTGCCATAAGAGCCTTATAGAGCGAAGTGGCAAAAATAAGGAATACGTTTAGATATGGACTCAATTCATATACTGATGAAAATACGTTAATGTCATCTGTTCTAGACGGCATTTCTGATCCAGACGACGAACCATTGTGGGCGGTTGATAAAGAAGATTTGTCATCTGTCACAAGTCTTACAATAGGTTAGGGTTGTGAACTTACTCCAGAATCAAACTTAGGCTATGACGAAGAAGGTATAGTAAAGGTTACCGGGGAAGCTACATGGAATGATGATTAGACTGTAAAATAGGTTACAGATCCTAAGATTTTTATGTATTTTACTGTAACTAATCCGGATGTAACCATACACTTAACAAATGGAGAAAACCAGACTCGCTTTAATATAAATTCAATAGAGTTACCAAAAGCTGATGCATACAATATAATGGTTTGCATTAGTAGAATGGTAGAAGATGCTGGTAGTAGATATATATACATTAGTATCGGTGATGCTATTCATGACAAGGTATACAAATAGGGTTATTATTATGATGGTAAGCTAAATAACATACGAAACGATATTGGGTATTCTTATTATCCAGACTGGGTTACATTCAAAGATACAAACGTTTCCATGTTTGATGTATGCTCTAAGTTCTAGGACTTTTCTAACCAGGTTATTCCTAGCGCACCATCTGAGTAGGATTACAAATATAAAGTATCACACATAACAATTCGTTCCGTAAAATCAGAAGATGTACTTTAGAAGATAAAGAATCAAATTCAGAATAACGAATTAACCTTTGTTGAAAGTACAAAGAATTTATGGATTAAAAATAATGATAAACTAGTTAAAATTGCTGCTGGTGGCGGTACAACACCAGATGACGGTATGACAGAAAGTGAAGTATTAGACTTGCTTAAGAAGCAAGGTATTATTCGCGAGGATGGTGAAAACCTACGAATAACAGACCTTTCAGATATTACATTTATTCACCAAGACACTGGCAAGAAGTACAAGTTCTTTATCAATGAGTCTGGAGATCTTATTAATCAAGAAATTCCTAATGACGAAGATCTGCTTTCTAATAGAGTAATCGCTAGTGGCGTTGACCTGGATAGCTGGAGTGCTAGAGGATTTATCGGCAGACTTAGGTTAGCCGAATATAATAAAGCAAACCCATCTAATAGATTATCTGAAACACAAAACATTGGATTATATTCTGACAGAATAAAAATTGGTGCATTCTATGCGCCGTTGGATACAGATATCGTACACGGTTGTACGAGAGCATTCGTTGAGCTTGAGAATACATCTGATAGCGACTTTTGTTTACAGGGGTGCTATTTGCATTACACTAGACCAATGGACGACAAGTAGACTGTATATCATTTACCTCTTACTGGTACAATAAAAGCAGGTGGTACATATGTTATCGCAGGAGCTTATTATGGTGACAAGAAAGATGAAAATGCTTATATTAAGGTAGATTCGTACGATCAAGAGTGGTATGAAGATGGTAAGTTGATTGATTTTGCAATCGATACAAGCTCTAGCCTTGGCAATGGTTTTGCTTTGACATATGGTAATGAGGAATTAACTCCAACAACATATTTATGGAAAGCTAACGATAGTTCTGTAACTATATTTAATGATACTAAGACTTATCCTAACTTATATGATCCATCATTTATTGATGCAATCTATTTCTTTACAGGTGTTATAGATTCTTCAAAGACTGGATACTGGGCAAAGCTTGTACTCGGTATCAAGTCGAATACAATGTACAAAAATACATTTGAGCTCGACCCTGCACAGTAGGCTTATTAGTCAGCGAATGTTAAAGACAGTTCTAGAGAAAGATGGGCTAGTACAGCAGATGTTTGGATTGTGGATCTTAGTTCGCCAATGATTAGTTTCCCACATTCTAAAGAATAGTATAGTGTGGCTAACTTTACTCCAAAGGCATCTTACTTAAATAAGAATGTATGTACAGATAAATCTAAGCTTGATGTAACTAAACCAAATATGGTTACATGTTCGTTTGGTATAGACATGCATAAGGATAGAGCATTTAACTGGATCTCTGTAGGATACCATGATGAGTATATCTGGATTAGATAGAAAGGCTAGACGGAATGGACATCTCGATTCGAATCTTACAAAGAGGTAGAAAACGCTACTACATAGGCAGGTTTGGGCTGCAGCAGCAAACAAGCTGAATGAAAAGATCGCCGAAGACCAAAAGAGTAGCAATATTATCCCTATTGTTATGAATACTGGAGATATGACACAGAATGGAACAAGAATCAATGAATGGTTTGATTACTACAACGCTGGTCATGTTTTGTTCAATAAGTTTGAGTAGATGAATGTTGTTGGCAACAACGACCTCTGCGGTACAAACGTAACAAATCTTGGAACTGGAGACGACCTTGGTAAATCAAACTCTTTCTACTTCCATGTGTTCTATTGCTATGATATAGATGAGTCTACATTCGTACCAATTGTTAATGGTAAATATATACCATCTCTGTATTATTTCGAATCAAAGAACTACAGATTCGTTATGATTAATAGTGAAATCACAATGATTAATTGTAACCAGTGGTTTAATCTTAAAGATGGAGAAGACACTGTTAATATTTATACCGGTTATACTATTGGCACAAACCAGAAATATGTTAGCAGTTTTACGTCTATCTATACAATGGTTTACAACATGCTTAACACTAGTAAAAAGTGTATAGCTGCTTGTCATGAAATGCCATTCACTGTTATTACTAATAGCAGTATCGCAACTGGACAGGAACGTTATTCTAGATCACTTGGACCTAATGGTACCGCATTAATCGGTAGCCATTGCAATTAGATTGATAAAACCGAAACTGGTGCTGGTACATATTGGCTTAGTAGACTCCTTGAGTATAAAGGGGTAAAGCTTATGATCGGTGGCCATAAACACACATATGCTTGTACATACCCTGTTAGAGAGTATTTCTTCTTTGGATAGAACAAAAACAGCAAAGACAATTTTGCAGAGTATTCAATGAGCAATACATTGTAGAACGATAATGTCAGATTTGTTGTAGATGGTAAAGATTATACAAAGTTCCCTTTAACAAAACGAGGTGATGTAGGATAGGCTCCTACTGGCTTCTTCCCATATACAAGCGTACCTAACCTTGAAGGCGGTATTACTTATTTTATGTGTTAGGCTACAGGATTTAAACTTACATCAAACAAGGAACTTCCATCAGCTAATTAGAAATTCTCTTTAGCCATACCAGAAACAACAGTTAAAAACGAAAAAGACGTAGCAAACGCTAACTAGAAATATCCAATGTTTGGCATAATAAGACTCTCGGATTCTGGTTACAATGTTGAGCTTGTTAGAATAGCTAACATTCTTACATCTACAGCTAAATTTACACAGTACGATTATTCTACATCTCCTATGAAGTTACAGTACTTTAAGCAGGTTTCTGATAACAACTACGGAGAGTGGGTTGATACAGAAACAATAATGCTTACAGTATGAGATTAAATAACAATTCTAAGATTGTTAGTGATGACGATATAATAATGTCGGATGGCTCTTCAACGCTGTCCGACAAATTATCGTCTATAACTAATGATGTAAATTCGCTTAAGACAAATGTTAAGTGGATTTATAAATATGGCGGAGTCGGTTCTGGCTCCGGTTCCGGAGGCGGCGATAAACCGTTTAGTGTGTTTGCGTCGCTTAATGGTATCTAGATCAAGGGTAACAATATTGTCCTCAATGGAATAGATACATATCCACTTCTTATTATAATAAACAACCCAAATGGTGGTAAGTTTAATGTAACATACTCGTACACAACAAAAACTGCTAGTGGTGGAGAAACCACTTAGACAAGAACTTAGATTTTATCTATCGAAAACGCGTTTAGATTTTAGACTAATATTAATCTTAATACAAACGCTACGCTTACTATTACTGTAACAGATGGTAATGATACACAGCAGGTATCATGCCAGTATATTGTTACCCCATATTCGTTCGATGTATCACTTGTTGATGATAAAGGCAAGAAGTATTTAACAGATAGTAATACATATGAGATCTTTATAGAAACGGCAAGAGATACTGGTCTTAATATAAAGGTTGACTACGTAGTTTCTATTTCTGCAACAATAAACTACTCAGCTAGGTTTAATGGATAGGACTTAAGTTCTGGTAGTATTGAAGATCAAAAAGGATCACTTATATTTCCTATAGATAAGAGTAATTTTACAAATGATAAATCTGGACTTTACTCTGCAGTATTTAGTACGCAGGTTATACCAGATGGTTAGGAAATGATCTCAAATGACCAGACTATAAACATATCTCTTATACCTAATGAGTTGTACTGTTTGATATCTCCAGATGTTGGTGTTATATACAATACTAAACAGACTGATGGATATTACATTTACAATCCTGGATATATTTAGTTTAACTATAGAATCTATGAAGGCGTAAACAACAACAGAAGTTACAATGTTTTCGTAAAGATTAACGGCGTATCAATGTTTGAAAATGGTCTTACCGTAACAGAGCGTCAAGAGAACTCATTTAAGATTCTTGCTACAAAAGCTGGGGAAAACACAATTGAAATAAACGTTTCTGGGTACAGTGCTAAATATTATTTTTATGTAAAAGAATCAGAGGATCAGCTTGATTGGTTTGAAAATCCGTAGTAGTGGAGTTAGTATTATTACAGAATCAATACTTGTACAGATAATTTTAAGCAGTATCTGGCTAACACAAGTATATCTTAGACAGTTAACTCTAACGCTATTAGAATAATAGGTATTGAACCTCCGTAGGTTAGTGGTACAGGAAACATTTGTACACATATAGCTATCGGTTTACAGTTTAATCATATAAACTCTGATAACGCTACTATTATAAGTTTGTACAACGAAGGAGATTCTCCAATTATGACTATAGGGTAGCAGCTAACAACTAGAGGTAGTTCATTCGTAGATTGTTATATACAGAAGCAAAACGATGCTGATAAAGATGATCTTACAAAATATCACCTAGTGTAGGTTTTCTCAAATTTTGTAAAAAAGAATGGCAATGACTCATACTATGACACTTCTATATATATTGATGGAAGAATGGAGGCGTCATTCTCTAGTTTATTCAATGCACCATTGCTTGTAAAACAATTGCAGATAAATCCTGCTAACGTTTACATTAACACAATAGATGTTGATTATCTGCCAGTGTCCGATATTGGAGAGAACGGAGATTACGACGTATATCAATATTATCTTAAATATAGATCTGAGATAATTCGCGAACAAAGCGAAGAGTTTTAGCAAGAACTTATTTTAAAGCAATATTTAAAAAAGTTTAATGTTGGAATAGATGGTAGAATTATTACAGACGGTGCAACAATTAGTGATATCGCTGCAAATACGTCAACTCCGGTTCTTGTTATGACATGCCAAGACAATGGTACTGGAACTCCAATGATATAGAGACTTGAGAAAAATTATGGTGAGGACGGAACTGGTGAAGGATCTGATCTTAATTTCCCTGTATCAATTGAATGGAGTTCTGGAAGATCTGCATTAACAGAAGTTAAGGTTCCCGATTCATTTACTAATGCACAGTTTAGAGCATCGTTACAAGGTTCTTCTACAAAATTGTATAGAGTAAAAAACTTTACATTAGCAATAGAAAATACAGACCAATCTGAAACTGCTGACGTTTACTTGTACTCTCCTAATTTTAATCAAGATAACCCTGAGACATTTTTACCAGAAACACAGTTTACATTAAAAGCCGATGTCGTTGATAGCTCTCACTCAAATAACACAACTTGTGGAAAGTTTGTAAACACCGTTTGTGAAAAATTTAGCGATAATATTAGTGAGGATAGCGTATTTAAGCCGTACATAAAGAACTGCCTTGAGGGATTTCCTATACTTTTGTTTATGCATATTGTTACAGAAGATCCTGATACTGGAAACAAAGACGACGTTTATTACTACTTCGGAGTATATAACTTTAACCTTGGTCGTGAAGCGTACTTCAATCTCGGCTACAAAGACCTTAGAGTGCTTGGCGACAAGACTGCATTGACTGGTAGCGGCAAAGACTTTGTATTCTATAAAATAAACAATGATGATAATACGTTGAGAGAAGGTCTTGGTGTTGCTGAAATTTAGGGCGGTTCTAACTATTTTGACTTCTCACAGTATGATTCTACTATATTATTTTAGCAGAACAAAGAGAACGATAATACATATATGTTTGGAGACCTTGTTCATGGTTCAAACTTTTCTGAAGCAGAACTGTAGGAGTCTATACAAAAGCTCGTAAAATCAGTGACGCTTGGAGGTGGATATTTGTTTGACTATCTAAAAAAGGGAAGAGGCTCTTATGAAGATGGATATTCTGCAGAAGAGCTTGATGAATCTGGAAACAAAACTGGTAAATCATTAAATATGGTTCCGGATTATACTAAATAGTATCAAAGAAGATCTGCTGGATCAAGTTGGCAATACGTATTGAAGAATACTATTAAGCCTGGAACATAGAATAATTTAAGAGATCTCTGTATACCAGATATTGATAACAATAAACCATCAGAGTTAAACTTCTAGTCAGTATCGGAGTATTATACAATATGTATGGTTCTTGGTCTTGTTGATAGTGTAATGAAGAACCTTAATATTAAGACGTGGTCTGGCAAGAATTCTGCTGGTACAACTTGGGTTACAGCATTCTATGATATGGATACATGTTTAGGTATCAACAATAGCGGTGGAAAAATTTCTTATTTTGCCTTCTCAGACTATTGGGATGGACAATTAAAGAAAACTCAAGACGGTGTTGATTATCCAGATAATGTAAATATATATAGAGACTTTTCACCATCTACACTTGGGTCAAACGGATTCGATGTTCCTTCATCATATTTATTCGCAGTTGCTAAGTATGCTAGATTAATATTTAAAGACGACGAATAGTATACGGTTAACTATCCATAGGAATTGTATGCAAAATGGAGAAGTAATGTTATAAACAACAAGACTCACGAAGGTATTCTAAAAAATGCTGATTATTTTGTAGATAATTTCTACGCTAATAATCTCGGTTCTATAAATAACCTACTTGTAACATACAACTATAGATCTAAATATCTAGCACTCGATAATTCTGGTACACAATGGAATCCTGTTGATTATCAGAAGTTTAATGGAACCAGAATTAACTATGTAAGAGATTGGTTTAATGGTAGACTGCATATTCTTGATGCATACTTTAATCTTAACTCAAGTATAGGTGTTCCTATACAATATAGAGATAGTGACGGATAGTGGAAGGATATAAATCTAAGTAGCGATCCAAATGTTGAAAACATCGTATACGATTGTACTTATAATGCAGCAAACTATTCTGTACCTATGAATCAAGATGTAATTATCCTTAGAGACATATTCTCTTCAGGAAGTTCTTCTGCTGGTATTCAGCTTGGTGCAAACGCTAGCTTTAAGATTAAATGTCCTAAATTTTCTCCTTTACAGATTACTAAGGCTAACTCAGTTATTGCAAACTATATAATTGGTGGAGATAATTATCAATAGGTCGACATTAAAACAACCGGTGTGCAAGGTGTTAAAGTTGGAGGTTCTTAGCTATGGTCTTACCTTGAAAATATAAACTGGATAGAAGGAAACGCTTAGACTGGTTTGTATATTGGATCTGATAAACTTGAATCAATAAATGGTTCTTCGAATACATTTGGAAGCTTCTCTTTTGATACACCTAGTGTTAAGGAGATCAATTTAACATCACATGGTTATACTGCAACATTAACACTTAATGGTGCTGATAACTATCCAAACCTAAGCTCTATTAATCTTAGTGGATCAAAAATGGGTTTAACCGCGAATGGCTTAAATGTAGCAACTGTTAATGTTAGTAATATTAAAAACCCAGGAGCAAGTATTGTTATAACAAACTGTGCTAATATCACCAGTTTTTCTGCAGATAATAGTTAGCTTTAGACACTTCGGTGGTCATAGATATAGGGACAATACAAGAACTTGTCGTTCAAGAATAAAACGAATATCACAAACTTTAATTTAAGCTGTATTGAGAGTGGAGGTAGTTTTACTCTTTCTGGTGATAATTCTGTTGAGACTATAACATTACAAGGTTTTGAAACAATAAATATAGACAATTGTCCTAAGCTTAGAACCGTTACAATTACAGAGTATGACAACCATTCTAATGTATAGATTTACCCTAAGAGTATATCTGTAACAAATTGTACACATGGTTAGCTTTGTATTAAAGATAACACTGAAGCCACCGTTGATAATACTGTAGACTTACGTAACTCAACACATCTGTAGTCTGTATGTTTCTAGGGTAGCACTAATATAAAGTACGTCATACTTCTACCAAATGTCACAGCTGCAAATAGATGTTTCTACAATGTTACGGGCCTTTAGACAATTGATGCAACATCTTTATATATTGGACCATACACATTCTATAACTGCTTTAATTATAAGGGCTTAAACAAGAGTGGAGGATATACGGGATTAAAAGTAAGTTCTGGTACAACGTCTTTGAATAATGCATTCCAAAGAAGTGGTGTTGATCTTAAGTTTGTAGCAAACTTTTTCAAACAAGCAATTCCGAAAGATAACAACGTTACCAACGTATCGCAAATGTTTATGCAAACAAAAGTTAGCTTTAAACAAAGTGACTATAAGAAGTGTATAGTAGAAGGAGTGTTTAAGAGTCCTATAGACACATCAGTTTTAAAAAAAGTTACCAATGCTAATTAGATGTATTTTGATACAGGCGTTAACGTACACTTTAAAGAGCTGTATAACTTCGGAAGTCCATCAGGGTGTTCGTATGCCTAGATATTCAATGCGCATACATCAAGAATGGCTACAGACTGTTTTAAATACTGTATATCAAAGATGACCGATTGGGGTGGTGACGATGGTCAAGGTGGTCACGAATTTTAGATACCAATGGACCCAGTTACTGGTAACGATATATCAACATCAGAAATTATATCTGCTAAAGACATATGGAATCCTGATGGCATATCTCCTAGGAAGCTTCGGGCAATATCGGACTTTAATATATCTAGCTCGTATAAAGTTGATTTGAGTGAATTGTTCAACTCTAGTTGGGTGTCATTAGAAACTTTGTATGCAAGCTTCCTTGATTGCAATAGCGTAAACCTCAACGGCTTGCTTTATAATCTACCAAGGATAAATAAAATTGAAACATGCTTCTCACAGAGTAGCATGAGTACTGATGTTGTTGATTTGTGGGAATTTATTAATTGGAATAATTTTGTTCCAAGAAGTTATGGTGGGTTCTTAACCAGTCAATATAGACATGATTACGGATGCTATAACTTTAAAGCCCGTGTTTCGTTGTAGCACTATATAGATATATGTAATCTGTATATCAAGAATGGTAAAGAAAATCTAAGCAACTTATTCTATAATACAGACATAACAGAAACTGGTGGAGACTTAACGTTCGGAAGTACGTCTTTAATAAATTCGAACGCAAAATATATGCGACATACTTTTGATGGCGCTAAGTATGGTGGTGGTGCATTAAGATTAGACGATAACTTCTTTTCTAAATTGCCTAAGATACAAGATGTTAGATACTGCTTTGCGAATACATCTTTAGCAAAACCAATACCTTTTGACTTCTTTAGAAAGAGATACGATGACATTAATGCGCATATCTTCGTAAAGGTTGGCGATGAGTACAAACCAGCAACTCTACACTAGTACAAATACGGAAGAGCTAACGATTATAAAATATGGAGCTTCTCGCATGTATTTTATAATGTTAGTCCATCTAGTGGTGCAGAGCAGTTTGATATGACTACAGAAATACCAGATAACTGTGCAAAGAATAATGACACAAGCGACCAGACTGTATATATGGAATACTATACAAGAACACAGGATCCGGAAACTAAAGAGTACACGTATACAAAACATTCTATTAGCAGCTGTACAGAGTTTACTGATACACAGGGTCTGGAAGGCGGATATTAGGCTTCATACAATCTTGGAAATGGTCAAATGTTCAATAATGGACAGGTGCCTGATGGAGGTGTAGACAACTTGATTATCCCACCAGATTTCTTTTATTGTGCAGCAACTTCTCATACTTCAGATAGTGGAGACGGTGGTATAACAGACTATAGTTATGCATTTGCTAAATCAGGAACATCTAATACAATGGCTGGAATTATACCTGAAAATATTTTCAAGGCAAACAGGAATGGTATTGTGACCGGTGTATTTAACAACCAGGTAGTTATACCTCGTTTGGCAGGCTCTACAACATCTGGAAACGAAACGATAAATGTATATGTTTAGTATCCTAAAAACTATACTACATATTCTGTTTTGAATGATGCATTTGGAGCATAGCCTGTTATATTGCAGGATAGTAAGACTAGTACACATACAACGTATAACTATTCGTTTGTGTTGTTTAATGAGTCAATACCTTCTACAACATCTACATTAAGCAGAGCGTTTAATAATAGCTGCTTAATTTCTGGTCTAGATAATTATAATGATTATTCTGGAGAGGCTAGATTAAATTTGGCTTGTTCTTATAAGGATGGTAGTCTTACATAGGGTTTTGATATGACTAGATTCCCATCAATTACATTAGACTAGATGTTGTATACAAACTTATTGTGCGTATTAAATGGCCCAATATTTGCTGGTACATATTATATATCTAATTGTAAAATGGCTTCAAATAGTGCAAAGATCGTATCAACATGGGGTCAGAACAACTATAACCATACATCTAAATTTATAATATGGCCTGCAGCAAATAGTAGTATTGTTAACAAGATGTTTGCAGATATAAATTAGGGTATAATAATATCTTCTGCTAACATTTAGAATTCTGGAGAAAGTACAAAATACTATAAAGAAACTGGAGTAAATGTAATATGAAATTAACATTAAAAAGAATAGCTCTCCGTCCAACTTACACTATAGGTAAACTTTATATAGACGATGTATATTTTTGCGACACCATAGAAGATACTGTAAGAGACCTCAATAAGAACGGCAAATTTGACAATGGGGAGAAAAAGGTGCATTCCAAAACGGCAATACCTTACGGAACTTATGAGATCAAGTGGACATATTCACCTAGATTCAAGAAGTATACACCACAGCTGATGAATGTTCCATCATTTGAAGGTATACGCGTTCACGCAGGAAATACAAGCGCTGACACTGAAGGCTGTTTGATTCTTGGCGAAAACAAATAGGTTGGAAAAGTCCTTAACTCAAGAGCTACTATAAACAAGTTTTATCCAATAATAAAGGAAGCTTGTTCTAACGGGAAGGTAACTATTGAGATAAAATGAACAAGGTAACAGGAACATGGCGCGAGAAGATTTAGTATTCAACCGCATGTCTCGCGTTTTTAAGCGGTTAGGTTCTCACCTGGGTACAGTATTTACAATAGGGTGAAATCTCCACAGGTGTACTAGGGTTTGTAGCCCAAACATTAGTTTATTCAGCTAGTATATATGGAGTATCTATTTATATACAAGGTAAGTTTGGTGAGATAAAAACATATTTAAAAGAGTGTTTAACTAATAATGAAAGCAATTGTGATGTAGTAGATATTAAACAAAATAAAGAACAACTACAAAACGCTGCTTAATGCCATTTATGGGCTTCTAATAGCCTTTTGTGTAGCGTCTGGTATATTCTACCACAACAAAGCTAATAGGCTCTCACAGGAGCTTAAAATGGCTAATAACAACATCGAAGCCTATTAGGATGCCTTGAATGGTGCCTAGTAGGCTTCTGGTGTTTTAAGGCTGGATATGAAAAAGCTTAAAGATTATAACGATAAGCTTGTGCAGTAGTTGGATTCTGTACGTAAGACAGAAAAGCTAAAAAGCAAAGAAATTTAGGTAGCGGCAACTTAGAAGTAGATTATAAACGTTAATAAGAGTAAGGGGGTAGGGGGTGATATTATAACTATACTTAAAGACTCTGTTTATAAGGATAGCTTACAATATAACAACTTAACTAAAGTATACTATACAATCGGTAAAGATAGTGTTAATATCAAGTTAGATGTATAGAACACTTAGTACCTCTACGTTTATAAGCATAGAGAATATAAAAACAAAAAGAACTTCTTTAAGAGATTGATAACATTTGACTGGAAAAAGAAAGACGTATACAAATACAAAATACATAACACGAATGATATACTTAAAGAAGATAGTATAAGAATAATAGAAGCAATATGAAAACATTCTCAGCTCGTACATTGATAGATGACATACTTCTTATTGTACGAAATAACAACATAAGTGAGAGTGAGGACATGTCTAGGGATTAGATCTTATCTTGGATAATGTAGTATAAAGCTTATTTGTCTAAGAAAGAAAATGATAAAGATGCTGAGACCGGTGATGACGAAGATCCAGATGATAGTTAGTTATCAACTATTGGACCACTTGAACTTATAGACGATCCAGATTCTGGGTCAGAGGACTGTTGCTGCTGTCGTTGTGGTAAACTAAAGAGAACAAAAAATAAGCTGTATACAATGGAGGATAGTAGCGACGACATAGTTAACGTTACTGATGCTAGTGGTTGTGTTATACAGATTATGAGTAAATCTAGAAAGCATTATCATAATTTTAGAAGATATACATATAACGAACCTATGTGTTGGTTTGATGACTAGTACATATACGTTGATGGTAATGGTTCAGAAAACTTTAAATACATATACGTTACAGGAATATTTGACCCGACACAAACAGCTGGTAGTGAAGATGATATAATGATACCTGGATGGATGATACCAGATATTAAAAAAGCTATCATGATTAACGAATTAGCGTTTATGCTTAAGAGGCCTAGTGATGATAGTAACAACTCAACATTAGCAAGCGTTAAACCAAATGGTCCTCAAGATAAGGAAGAATAAGAAAAGCTATACAATAGCTGATATATATAGAGACTACATTAAAAAGAACGATGTAGAGCTTAATTACGCGCGATATAAGCGCATTATAGACGAATTTAATAAAGTTGTCAAGGAAGAGATTTTAGAGCGCTCACAGCCCTTTAAAATGCCTTATGGGCTAGGTACTATATGCGTAGTAAAATATAAACCCAAGAGCTATTCTAGTTAGTCGTTGTCTACAGACTACAAATCAACAAAGGAAGTAGGCAAAAGGGTTTATCATTTAAACGAGCACTCTAATGGATATAAATATAGATTATATTGGTCGAAAATACCCAGGATGTTTTCTGATAGATATAAATACTAGCTATGTATGGTTAGAGAAAACAAAAGGCACCTTGCTCAACTTATATTTAATAAACAAGATTATATAAATATAGATGATATACAAATATACAAAATGTGAGTCAGTTATAGCTAAAATTATGGCTGACTCAAACATGCAAGAAAAGAACATACGTATTACAGATATACGAGAATGGATCTTTGAAGCTGTTGAGAAGATTGGTGCTCCTGTATAGTATGTATAGAAAGAGTCTGGTGAAGATTGCGTTCCAATATTTGAAATACACGAACATCAAGTTCCAATACCAGAAGACTTAGAGTCATTGACAACTGTAGCCTATTCAAACAATGGAACAAATTGGGTATAGGCACTAAAAGATGAAAGCTCATTTAAGTCTAAAGCTAATACAAAGCATATACATCACTATCACCCAGAACAACCGGCTGGAGTAATGCTACCTACACATAGATCATAGCTTTTAGGAATCAATGGTAGCACTGCACTAATGGATGCTATTAGAGACCATAAGGTAGATGCTCCTACATACTGGATTAAACCAGGTTGGATAGTCTTTAATAAAGACAAAGGCTTTGTTAAATTGTCATACAAGGCAATAGCTACAGATGAAAGAGGTTACCCTCTTATCCCAGACTTAGCTTCATATTAGGAAGCTATATACTGGTACGTAATGATGAAGTTAAGCTTTCCAAAATTCCTTAGAGGATCACTTGGTGGAAAAGCTAGATATAATTATAACACATACTTCTACATATAGTAGCAGTGGAATTTCTATAGAAACCAGGCTTACGCTGAAGCAATGATGCCAAACGAAAGCGAAATGCTTACTATTAAGAACGAGTGGACTAAGCTTATACCAGAATGGGATGATGATGAGAACTTCTTTAATAACACCGGAAAGAAATAGTTAAACTTTAACGATTATTGCTATGGATACTAATACTGAACCACAAATTAATAGTTTTGCAGGAGGATTAAATAGTGATGATGATCTCTCTGTTGTTGCCACAAACTAGTATATTGATGCTAGAAATATAAAAATATCATCATATAGAGGTGGAGAAGGTAGAGACAATAGACATGGATCATTAATGCCAGTCTAGGGTGTAAAGCTAGCTGGATCATTTGCTGGTGAGGGTAACAAAGTTGTTGCTACTGGTTCAATAAGAGATTACGGAGTAGTTGTTTGCGTTGACGAAAATGAAAGTAGACTTAAGATCTATAGTTTTAAAAACGCAATAGGCGGAACTGTTCATGATTAGGACTTTAATAATATACAAAAGAGTAGACTTGTTGTAGACGCATCATTGTTACCATTAGATGATGGAGAAAAATATCCTGATACATTTGATATTTAGCTTAATTATGAGAGTGAAAACAATATTAAGTTATACTTGGCTGATTCAATGCATCCTATAATGGTTTTTAATATAAATAACCGAGATGAGAATTTTGTGTATACTAAGCTTGATAAATGTCTATCTTATCCAGAAGCTGTTTGTAAACCTCCTGTTTTTGAAGAGTATGTGCCAGGAAAGATAGAGTTTGGTGTTGTAAGTTATTGTTATCAGCTATACAATAGATATGGAATACATACAGGAGCATCTATACAATGCCAGCAAATACCAATCGGTAATTATGATTTCGATAACAGATACGTAAAGTGCGGTGGTAAATAGGGCGCACAATCAAATTGCGGAGTAAAAATATCTATACAAATTCCTAGAGATTATTGGCATCTTGATTATATTAAAGTATTTAGAGTGCAGTACACACAAAACGGATAGATGCCAATAGTATCTGTAATATACGATGCTAAAGTAAACTTTAACGAACAAGATTCTACAGAGCTAATTATAAATGATGTTGGTAATGATCCGATAGAACATATCAGCGTTGAAGAATTAAATTCATTACAAGGTGTTAGAATAATACCTAATTCATTGGCGTCTAAAGACGGTTTTCTGTTTGCCGCAAACACTAAGACAATACAGACGACTATTAAGGATTTCGATAAATGGGATGCTAGAGCATTTAGGTTCAATTACGAAAACAAAAGCACTGTAACAGATGTTAATGGTGATAACTCATTTATAATAGATGCTCACGAATACGATATAGAAGACGACTCTGTTGCCGTTCCTCCATTTGATCACGATTGTTATGATGGTACTTATAATAACATAAATGAAGGAGCTTCATTGTATTCCGCTAATTTTGTGTTCGATTCAAAATATCAATGGGTTGGAGGATCTGGTAAAAATATAGAATGGAGATTTGTTATTTCTTCTTAGGTAGAAGATTCTTGTGTAAAAGAAAATAATACAAGAAAGATAGGAACGTTATACAATTATTCTCAAAAAGAAAACGTATAGCAGAACAATGTTTTCTACATTGATAAATATCTTAAACCATCTATAATAGAGAAAGCAGAATTTGATCCAGGAATAAATAAAAACACATGGTTGATAAAGTCACTTAGACGAAACGAGATTTATCGTTACGGAATTGTTTTGTATGACAAATATTGCCAAGCATCTCCAGTTAAGTGGATTGCCGATATAAGAACCCCAAATGTCACTGAAGAAGGTTTCTAGTTGATGTCATCCAATACTATCGTTAATGGTAAACGTTACGAACTAGTTATCAGAAACCTAGGAATACAGTTTAAGGTAAAAAGCTTACCAGAAGGCTGTACTGGTTATCAGATAGTTAGATGTGTTAGACATGAATCTGATATTGCTACAATATCACAGGGCGTACTCAGTTCTCCTGTATCTAATGCATATAATAGATCGTATGAATCAAATAGTAGCGATTACTTGGTAACAAAGTATCATATGTTCTGCCCAACAGGATTTTTGACAACAAATAAGTTTATAGAGGGATACTTCGTACACGATTAGCTTATGCGGGACGGAAAGAATGTCGAATCACAATGTATGACAAGTATAGACAATGACAAATTATTACAGTTTGTTTCAAAGGAAGTTTGTTATCAGTCAGAATCATTTAAGCAATTTGTAAAAGATAAAAAATATTATTTGCAAAAATAGTCTTTTTTGTTCGGAGCTAGAGGTGATCATAAGTTTCGTGACGATTAGTATGATTCTTTTATAAACGGTAGTCCGAATCCAGATTACGGATCATTATATGGTAAAAATGGTAGATAGAGTTTTCAATTCGTAATACCATGCATATCTAACTGCACTGTAGAATTATTTACTGGACGAAATGATGACGGTGACGCAAGAGGAAGCTTCTATGTTAATAATATAAATGTTATAAGTACTTCAAAAAATAGTACAATATGCTATTTAGATGCACCGTATAATCCCAACTATTTCTACGAAGTTAATCCTTAGGCACATAAAAACATTGGTGGGCTTGGAAATGATAGGCCGTATTCGTATGCATTAATAAAAGATTGTATTTTAAATTTTGATAGGATGTATAAGGATGACGACTAGTCTGCTAGTGAAAGAAAGGAGAAATCTGGTAAGTTTATAATACAGAAAGCTTTTGCTTATATAAAATTATATGAATAGAGTACTACGCCATACGAATTTATTGCTAATCAAGCTTCTTTTGGCAATTGGCCTGATAATTTTGGTACCCTTTAGAACAAAAATTATATATAGGATTTTTAGTTAGTTGACCAAATAAAATGGGATTAGGCATTCAAAAGAAATTTCAATAAAGATAATGAAGAATAGATGTCATCAAAAGCTTATCCTAATTATGCTGTTTCTGCTGGTGGAGCGCTATTTGTAAATATGATTACTGGCGGAATTTGTAACGATACAAATGGTAATATATTTGGAGCGTTTGGTAATTATGGTGGCGCATTTTAGGGTGATAATACTGGTGATTATGGTAAGAAGAACGCATGTTTTGGAACAGGCGGAAAATGTTTACTGTTGAGCTGCTGGTATAAAGAAAATGGTACTGCTGGTGCGATTTCTTATTATTATCCAGAGAATGGCAATTATTACGATAGCCTAAAATATGATGATCCTTAGACAGAGCCCGGAGAAATTGGTTTTGTACCTACGATAGTTAGGCCAACTCTGCTTGGAACATATCTAACTAATCTTAGATAGCAAATAACTCCTTATGGTGGATATTCATTTACAAATAGACTTACAAATATATATTACGGAGATGGTAATTACTTCGAATCCGAAAATAAATGGAATACAGTATTTGATGGAGATTGCCATGTAGAGACATTTGAGTATACATCTATGCATAAAGTATACGGAGCATATAAGGGAGACAAGAATTTGAGTTTCCCTAATACTCATATGATAACATACTCTATACCAACAGAATCAAATATATGGTGTAAATTCCAACATGGATGGACATTTAGTTTTAATGCAAGAGATAATTACGCATCCTTTATACAGGCTGAACCATGTGAGATAACAGAAGCTTACGTACAGAAAGAGCCTGAATACGTTTATAATTCTGTCTATAGTGTATAGAATACAAGTATTCCGCTTGCTGCGTATGATGATCTTAATCCACAAGATTATAATAAAACTATAGATACAAGAGTATATTATTCTGATTTAAAATAGAATGATGAAATTATAGATAGTTGGTGTAAATTCAGAAGCTCTAACTTTATAGATGTTGATTAGGAGTATGGTCCTATAACTGATATATGTACATTTAAGAATGTTCTTACATTTTGCCAGGAACAATCATTTGGCGTACTCAGTGTTAACGATCGTAGTGTTGCTACAGATAATTCTGGACAAAACATAGTACTCGGAACTGGAGGAGTACTTGATAGATATGACTACTATAGTAATACTTACGGAATGCATAAACAGCAATTCTGTTCAGTATGTACTACAGGTGGTTTATATTGGTTTGATAGTCATAATAATGTAATCTGCTTATTCGACGGATAGAGTGTAGTACAGCTTTCAAAACAAGGTAAAGTATAGAATATATTAAACAAGTATAAGAAAGACGACAACTTTAAAGTGTTCTACAATAATAGGTACAACGAGGTTGTATTTAATGTGCTAAGCGATGATATGCAAATAGTGTACAACGAAATGCTTGGAAAGTTTACATCGACATTAACTATACCATTTGATGGAGCTATACAGTTCTTTAATGGAGAGTATCTTGTAAAGAAGAATGATACAGTATGTGTATACCAGTACGACTATCTAGACGAATCGCCTAAATCAACAAATCAGTAGCTGCTTTCAAGCTACGTTAAATATGTTGTTGCTCAATAGCCACTTATTACGAAGGTATTTGATAATCAAGAAATTGTTACATATGAAAATCTATAGTTACAGGATGTAATATACGACTAGGATGACTACTTCTCAAAAAATCATAAATATACATGGTAGACTGAATCTTAGAAAATAGAATCTAGTCTAGAAGAGCAGATAACACTTAGAGAAAATAATCATAGATTTGCCATACCTAGGGCTGATGGATTATTTGGCAATAGAGCTAGAGGCAAGGTCATGATTTGCAGTATAGAAGATGTTAAACCAAATCCAGCTATGGCAATACAATATATAATAACAAAATATAGATAGTCATGGAGTTAAAGTAGAGAAAGAAGATAAATAATATACCAAAATTCAATGGCGGCATAGATTCAAAAGTTGGTTTTGGACAATAGTATCAAGCCAATGATCTTACAAACATGATTGGCGGTAACGCTCCTACTGGATCAGCTATAGCTGGAGCAGGAAGTTCTAACGCGTCATTTAATATTGGACAAAAACCATTTTCAAAATGGAATCCAAAAGGCGGAATTTAGTCAGCAGGAGGCGCACTTAGCAACGTTAATGCCGGTACTGTAACAGGAGCCGTTAATGGAACTCTTGGAATAATAAGCGGATTCAATTAGCAGTAGGCAGCAGTAAAAGATTAGAGTGGATTGTTCGGTATGTCCGGATAGAGAACGGACTAGGCGTTTGGAGTAAACTACTAGGCTTAGAATGATATTAATGAGAGATAGGCTATGGCTGATATATCTGCTTCTAACACAACTAACACATTAGCTATGACAGGCTCTGGAGCTGCTGCGGGAGCCGCAGTAGGCACGGCTATAGTACCAGGTATAGGTTCGCTTATCGGAGGTGCCGCAGGAGCTATAGTAGGATTGTTTGGAGGTTTGTTTGGAGGCAAGAAAGCTAAGGAAAAACAGCGTAGAAAGATATTTAATGCATAGTAGAATGCAAACTTAATTAATTAGGTTAATCAATCATCAGCTGCAACAGAAGGTCTTACGTAGCAGTATTATTTAGATAATGGTAACACGTATGATGATGTATTATACGCCAACCGAGGAAAAGATTTAATAAAACCAAAATATGTTAAAAGGAAATAAAGTATGGACACCTAATGGGTATTAGAGTGGTCCTGTAAATAGTTTAGTTGGCAAAGGGGAGTCCATTATAGATTATACTAATGGCACAGGAACTCTTGTAACCAAAGGAAAGGTTGGAGTTGATAATTAGCCTAGTTCTGTTAGTATAAACGATAATAATGTTATAGCTGGTAATGATGTAGACTGGAGCAACGGTATGAAGTTTTCTGACCAAGTAGCCCCATTAACAGCAAAGCTTTAGATGTATAACAACATTGAGAAAAGAGCTGGAAAGAAATCTGAACTTAGCTCTTTATCAAAGTAGACTATGGAACTTTAGAAGAATCAGCTGGATCGCGCTAAAGCTCCTATTTTGTAGGCTATGAAGAATATTACAGATAGACAAGAGAGATAGCATTAGATCGAAGATTACGCTTCCTAGATTAAGCATAATTGTGGAAAAGATAGGTTTGATAAGGGAAAGGTATCGAACCTTATGCTTGATGCAGGATATGCATTTCCTGCATTGCTTGAAACATAGATGCTTAATCATTGGCGTAGAGAAAACCCTGTAATGCCAAATATATACGCAGCTAATAGATATGCGCCAATAGCCTTACAGACAATGGCTGGTAATAGAGTATCAGCTAATCCTATTCTTGAAAAATTATACGCACAAGATAGACAGGCTGCTTATTAGCTTGCTAATTCTGGAGGCTATACAGGTGGTCAGAGATAGGCTAATAGAGTAGCTTTAGCTTTAGGCAATTAGAGAAACGTTGCTGATGCACTCATGAATGTGCAGGAAAAGAATGCTGCATACAGAAATGCTTATGCTGAAATGGCTGCTAGACTTGGTGATAGTGATGCACAGAGATTGCAGCAGTCTAACCAATATGGATGGGAAGCTTACAATAGAGCACACGGTGCTAAGACCAAGGGCATTGAAACACACTTGTCTAATCTCGGTCTTATTGGTCAGAAATGGTTATCACAGCGCATGAAAAACAAGCAATACGGAGACATACTTGATATGTATCAGTAGGACATAGATAATAAGAATGCAGCTGATGCAAAAGGTGCAGCATCAAGTGGATCTACAAATAAAGCAAGCAATGCATCTGGATCGACTTCTATTAATTATAGAAACATAGCTCCAGGTTGGACGCATAGTTAGTATTCTCCGTTTAATGGTGGCAGGTATCTCACAGACGAACAAAGAGCTAGGTTTAATAGCATAGTTTTACACCCAGGAGAATAGAGATATTTAAGATCTTATAAATACGGAATGCAAGATGTTATACAAAATCCGTTATGGTTTTTATATGGATCAAGACAAGATGATAGACTACCTGGATTTTATATGAATAAAAGGAACAGAACTAATCTTTATACAGGTATTTGATTATGATAGGAATGTATGATGAACCAGTAGCGGTGCCTATAATCGACCTACTGGATAGCAACATGATGTCATAGTACATTAGTGCTGCAAGAGAACAATACAATTAGGCAGTATAGGACTAGAAGGAATTCGCTAAGGAATTCGGAGATCTATATAGCCCTAGTACTAGTTTGAATAAAGCTTACTATGATTAGACAAGGGGTAGGGTTAACGCTGGTCTTAATTACTTATATTAGAATGGCATAGATCCGCTTAGATCTGCAGAAGGTAGAGCTTATATAGCCAAGATTATTAGAGAGACACCTTATGATAAGATCTCTAAATGGAAAGCTGACGCTGACAATATGAAGACATTTTAGAAAGCAGCTGCCTCTATGGTTGCTGAAGGAAAACTTACACAGGATTAGCTTGATTGGCAAATGTAGAAGTATGGGTTAGATTATGATAAGTTTGACCCATATACTCAAAGTTGGAATACATTAGCTCCAACGAAGATGGATACGTTAGAAGATCTTACGAAAATTCCATATAGTATACTTAAGCCTAGTAATCTTACATAGAAACAAGTTGAAGCCATGGGTTACAAGTATGATCCAAAGAACGATTACACTGGTATTACAGATTAGATGATTATGGATACGGCTGGTAAGGCAATACCTTCTGTTATGTCTACAGCTGCAGGCGAATATTATTATGATAAAGCTAAATAGCAGCTACAGTAGGCTGGTGTAACTAATCCTACCGACGATTAGGTCAGACAGCAATTACAGGGTACTGTAGCGCAACTTTGGGAAGGAAAGAAGAATATAGCATGGGATCCTAACAAGTATTCTATACTTGATTATCAGAACCAACTTGCAGATCAACTTGATGCAAAGAAATCCGCTAGAGACCTCGCTAGTCAAAAGGCACTTTTGGATTATAAATATGCGGACGATATAAGAAGGGCTGCAAATGGTGCTCCAGATCACAGTTCTTCTGGAAGTAATTATAAAACTATATTTGACACTGCTAGAGAATAGCCTTATACTCCAGTGTCAACATCAATAGATGATCTTAGAGCTAATGGTGTAACGCTTGTAGACCCAGATGCTCAATGGAATGAATATACATAGTCTCAATCACATGGTGATAGCGGTAATAAATAGACGCAATCTACTAAACAATAGATTATTACTGTTAATGACGGACAATATATAGCCAAGTCTGGAGCGTTTAGATAGTTAAATGAAGGTAGATCAAAGAGAGTTAACTTCGGACTCTATAGAACACCTGGAAGGAAGATTACTGCGACAGTAACATCTGGTCCTACATATAACAAGAAGCTTGGTAGGTATTATATCAAGGCTAATGTTGTATCTGTAAATAACAATCAATCAGCTGGAGCAGTTGGACGAACAATCTGGGTTGAAGTCAAACCTGGATATATAGGAAAGGCACCTAACAAAGCAAATTAATTAAATTATGGCAAATTACAATTTACTTAAGTCCCCAGCAGAGGACTATTTTAGAGGGTAGGCTAAAAGATTTGGTATAACACTACCAAATCAACGCCAATCCGTTCCTAATAAAAGGACTTAGGCTAATGTACCAAGTTATATATCAAGACAATCTGGTTCTAGATTAGAGTCTGATATAATGCCGCACGGAGATTGGTATAAGCCTAGTCAAAGATCTATTCAGAGATAGAAAGATGCTATAGCCGAATATGACTGGAATAAACATATTGACAGCTTGTACAAGAAACAATATCAGTCAAACAGACAAAAGATCGATGCTCAAGACGGCTCAGAAGGCATGCTTTCTGACGCAGATAAAGAGAAGCAAACATAGCTTGAGGAAGACAAGTTATTTGAAGACTTTAAAAAGACTGATATCTACAAAAATTCTGTTGGCTCTGACATTGGCGGTATAAACGAACTTGGAAAAGATAGTTTTCAATTCACGTTGTGGAAGATTGGTTAGAGAATTGGCTTGTTCTCAAATCAGTCTAGCGATCTTGGAATTGAAAGCACAAAGGGTAAAATTGCTTTAGCTTAGACAGACTAGGCAAAAGCTGATGCATGGTCCAAAAGGGAGCGACTTAAGAGAGATCTTAAATCAAAAGAAGATCAATGGAATTATCTTAAAGCTAATCCTAGAGCTTAGGTTAAAGGAGACGCATGGAAGGATACATATTTGCTTGGTAAAGAAATCTTATCAACATATGATTAGCTACAA